>Ga0192245_10342_pt1 | contig 21882 bp, 17 predicted proteins | sample Koala_Koa27_M3_FD_131238 | JGI IMG/M metagenome (GOLD analysis project Ga0192245, IMG submission 131238) | Enriched cells from koala feces incubated with labeled cellulose particles, San Francisco Zoo, California, United States - Koala_Koa2-7_M3 ...
TATCTTATAAGTAGAAGTTGATCCACTCTTTACTCGTTTAGCGTTCATCTTGATTCCAATGTAAGTATTCGTTGCTGGCAGCGGTTCACCTATAAGAGTCACTGTCGGTGCTTGGAATTCTCTCGCAATATTCACCGTCATTCCCATGCCTCCTGTTGCATTAGTGAATACGATTTGCGTATCATCAAAACTTGTTGCGTTTTCTATCAGTTTGAAAGTGAAACTTACTGTTTTACTTTCCGGTGTACTACGTGTAGACGCTGGTGTAATGTTTTCCAACCATGACGGACACTCGCTTATGGTAGGTTTACTATAATTATCCATCGTTATGGTGAATTGCTTGTCCTTGATGATAGGCATAGTAAGCGTGGCTGTGGTGGCTGTAACAGCTGAGCGCGAGATACCGCTACCTTCGTTTGAAAGTACCAGATTATTGATTCGGTTGGGTAATAATTTCACTTTGATATTCTCAACTTTAGTCTCGTCCGAATGATTTTTTATAGCTACGGTAATTTCTTTTTCCGTCAAGTCGGTAGCATCCGTGCTTGCCCATTGGAAAGTATATTCCTGCGTAGTATTTACACTTGAAGTAGGACTAACGGTAATGCCCGAATGGGCTGGAAGTTCCACTTTGCTGCCGCCAATAGAAGTGATATTTATCGTGCCTGTAGATGTATTGGTGCCGATAACCTGTACCAGATAGAGTATATTGTACGTTGCATCCCATTTATTTACTCCGTCGGGATTCATTATTCCGCCTGTGGGTTCTACGACAGGAGTACCAAAGGTCGTATCTATTAATATCACTTCTTCACTGCCCCCTGCTTTATCTGTCAGGTGCAGGATACCGCGGGGATAACTGCTACCTGTGTAACTTTCATTGAAAGAAATTTTGTACTTCACTTGTTGTGTGGCTTCTGCCCGTGTTGTGGTGACGGGGACTTCTTCCAATTTCAACCAGCCGTTAGCAGGGCTGTTACCGTTATAAGTCAGTTTTGTTGCTACCCCGGCATTGGAACCTGTGGAAACCGTAAAGCTACTTCCAGCTTTGAGCGCCAGTGTCACAATATTGGTGCTGATGTCGTAAGTGGTTTCACCCACAGGCAACAAATCAGCTACCGCGATTGTCTCCAATCCGTTGTCGGGCTCGTAATCATCTATATAGTCACCCGTTTCCCAGTCCACCAGACGGATATTGGCTGTCAGTTCAAAAGGGTCGGCTTCGGTTATCTGCACCGTGTAGCGGTGATTGTGGTTTATCTCGATTAGGCTTCCGTCACCATCGGTCACACGTTCGAAAGGGATGCGATAAGATACCTCTTTCTTTTCATCCGTCAGGTTCATGGCATACAGTCCTTTCAAAATCAAAAATCCTGCATCTATGGCTTTACATGGGTAGCAATAGAAAGCTTTGGTGGTAGTTCCTGCGTTAGCATTCAGTCCGTCGAAAAGGCGGTAAGGGTATGTAATCAGTTGGCCGTTTGTGGCGGGAACATCTCCTGTCGGACGAATGGGGAACAGTGTTACACCCTGTCTTCCGTTTCCCATGCTGATATCCGTGATAGTAAAATGAGACTTCGTAGCATCGTTTACTATATCGAAGCGTGCCACGGCGCGAGTAAGTGAAACATTCAGTCGCACGTAAGTTCCCATACTGTATTCGCGCAAATCGGTGAGCTGACTGTTGGCACCGGACATGGGTAGCGGGGCAAGCAGGATATCGGTATTAAAACCGGTGAGATTTAATAGCGGTGTATTCAGTTTAAGGAAATCGCTTTCAGTAGGCGTTCCGGGGCTCGTTACCATGTTTCCGGGTACGCCGGATTGTGGTTGCGAGCTTTGCTGTAACGGGGTATAATTCGTGTATATATTTCCTGCGGCATCATTCATTTCGGTTTGATTGGCTACGCAATAAAACTTGGTGAATAAACCCTTGCGGGGGTAGAACACCACATTTATTTTCCCGGCGGCCTCGTCCGCTTTCAGTTCGAGAGGGGAAGCACCCGCGGGCAGGGTTCCGGCATCCGAACGGTAGGCGAAACGTTCCTGAAAGGTATAAGGCCCTTCCTCTTTATCACTGCCGAAAGCATAAATATCGAAACTTTCAATGCGGTTTTCGTCCTCCTCAGCTATACCGTCGCGGGTGATAGTCCGGCTTTCGGGTGTACCGTTCACAAGGATCAGCTTGTTTTGTAGAGAGATTACCACCGAACGGCGGTTAGGGTCATTGGCCTGCGGGTTCTCCGGTGTTTCGGGAATACCGCCTATTGTTTCCACTTCAGAGGTGCAGCCTGCCGTCAGGCAGGACAGTATCACCAATGAAAAGTGCAGAAAGAATTTAGCGAATGTTTTCATGCTTGTTACTTTTATGCGGTTATTACTTATTTCCATTCCTCGTTCTTTTTATTCTCTATTATGTTTTCTGTTTTTCGTTCTTTATTTTTCATTCTTCATTTTCTTCAGGTTCTTCCTCGCCTTTTCCGGTTCTACTCCCAGTGCCTTGCGAAACCATTCTTCCGCTTTCTGCCGGTCACCTTTCAGATAGGCCAGTACACCGAAATCATTCCATGCACGCGGGTCATCGGCCACCTTGCTCAGATATTGCCGTGCGCTAACCGGATCGCCTGCCATGATTACCGCCGAAGCCGCATTGATATTGGCCAGCACGTCGTCCGGAAAGTGGTAGGCGGCTATCTCATAAATTTCACGATATTGCTCCGTGCCTGGACGATAGAATGCGGCTACTCTGTACATCTCCTGCAACGACAGCAGGCGGGGATGGGTATATATCAGACTTGCCGCCTCTTCTATATTGAAAGCGCGGGCCTCATAACCTACCGTGATACGGATACGTCTCAACTGCGGAAAATAGCTTTTCAGTAGTTCCCGATATACGGTTCCTCCGTGCATATCCATCAATTGCTTTTCGCGTCCTTCAAAAATGCCAGTTCGGGCAATGAGAGACAATACTTCGTCACCGTGATTCATGGGGCGGCGTTGCAGAAGTTCTACCAATCCGTCCCAGTCTTCGGGTACGGAAGAAACTTTATAAAGATCGTGCCCCGGTGCATACGTGGCACGCATATACTCCTTGAAACAGCGTGCGCGGTTGGAAGCCAGTGTTTCATTATCCTTATATATCCCGTCGGGCGAAGCGTAACCGCAGATGGAGATACTCGAAATATTTGCCAGATTCCCCTCGGTAAGTGGACGCATCAAGCTGTCCAGTTTCTCCAGTTCGGGGCGGTTGTTGTGGAATTCACGGCGGACGTCATAAACTCCGGTAGGGTAATCTATATATAAGGTGGCACTTTCCGAACGGTGTTTCTGAGTTTCCATATCAGGAGTGAGGTAAGTCACCATGGCTGTACACTCAGCACAGGGCATACAGTCCGGCCTGCTTTGGGGTTCTTGCCGGTTGGTGGTATTTTCATGTCTTTCTGTAACTGCCTGCGGGGTTGCCGTCTGCTCCGGCAGATTTACAGTTTGTCCTTGTGAAACGGCCATTTGCCCCTGTGAAACTGATATCTGTCCCTGCGGAACATGGAAAGGGCTTGTCAGGGCAAGATCGGTTATCACCGGCTCTACTCCGAGTATCTTCATCCGGCAGCAATCCCGCCGTTCGCGCATCAACACCAATGAGGCGTGTTCCATCCATGGGATATAAGCAACGGACACCTTATAAATAATGCTGTCTTTCCGGTTTCTGTCATAAAGCGTACGGTAAGGAGGCAAATAGCCGGGAGACGGTTGAAGTGCCTGCCGCCTGTGGTCGGCACGGGCACGGCGACGTCCGCTCACTACCACGGCGGGCAGCTCTTGCAGACGCCCTGCACCACGAAACACGGGAGTGAACAGATAAGCCTCCGCATTCCCTGCTTTTGCATCACTCAGATTGAGTAGCAGTTCTATGTGAAGACTGTCTCCCTGCGTAAAGACATGCGAACCGAGTGTTAAAGTTCCGCCTGCCCATGCTTCCGCAGTCAGCAGTACCCCAACCAGACATCCTATTATTTTCTTGATCCTTTTCATCCAGCCTCTTTAATTTTTAATTATTAATTTTTAATTGCCTTTTTATCCCAGTCCTCCGCCTTCCGCCCAGTCCGACGAACTGAGTTGTGTCACTACAATTTTCTGCCCGATGGTTACCAGCAGGTCGAATTCCTGTTCCGTGTTTTCATCCAGACTGACAGGCAGTTTGCGAAAGAACAGCTGCAAGTCAATCTCCTTCATAATCCGTTCATTACCCCGGTAGATACTCAGCAACGGATGTGATCCTGATGTCAGGCGATACGTTACCAACTCGCCCGTCAGTTCATCGTTATAGTTCATCGCCGCCTTGGCCTGATGCCATATTACCGGGCTGCCTATGGAGGGAAATGTGAAAGCTCCGTCACCACCGGCCAACGGTATGTCGTAACCTGCCGGAAAGCCGTATTCGCAAGGCACGCCCCGCAGGCGGAATGTATAGCCTCCTGTTCCTTCCGCCGGATAGTATCCGTCTTCCCAATGTACGGTAATCCGGAGGACGGCGTGGCAGTGGGTCAGGTAGACGGTCCGGTTCACTGAATTTCCCGTAGCGGGAATCTCAAACGTGCTATATCCATAGTATAGTCTTTCGGTGTTTGAACGATATTCGCTTGTGGATGTCCCTGTGGGTGTTCCCGTAGCCGAAGTCATTGCCAGTTCACGGATTTGCGTCACGCCGGGTTGGGGTGCGGGTACTACATCGCTTTCATATCCCCAGTTTCCCCATGCCACGAGGGTATATCGTCCGGGAGCTAACTCTCCCTGCCAATACCCCAGGCTGTCACCTTTCAGTAGCCGGATGTCCTTCAACACTCCGTCCGCATCGAAAAGGAACTGGTAGATGTTGTCCACATACATGGAGAGTTGTCCGGCATCGGGCCTGCCGGCATAGCGGTAATTCAGCCGTACATTGTAGGGACACACTCCCGGTTCGTCAAATTCGAACGTGCAGGAGGTGCAGAACCATAGTATGCAACAGAGGATTACCATAACTTTCATCGGATGAAATAAATGAGTGACACACCGGCCCGTGTAGGCCCGAAATAATTCCTTTTATAATGTCCCATGCGCTCGCCGCAGCCTGCGCACCGGTATTTATCATATTCCATGCGGGCATATCCGCCTCCAATTACGGTTTCTATCGAGAGGCGGTCGCCCAGTACCCAATGGTAACCGTAAGTGATACCTCCACCGTACAGGTCGCCCCGGTAAATAATGTCTTCCATACCCGAAAAGAAAGGGACCTGGCCTACGTTGTAGTAAGCGTAATGTCCGTGCACTCCCAGGAAGTGCCCTTCGAACTTGCGGCAAGGCCAGTAGCGTAATTCCGGTTGTATCAGGCAGAGATTCAGCTTCATATCATTGCCGAACTTCCAGGCGTTATAAGCTCCGTTCAGTGCCATTGTGAAATGACGGCTGATGCTGGTTTCCACTCCTGCGTTGGGTGTGGTAGTTCCCCACAATAGCAGGTCGGTGCGCAATGCCACGCGTTGGGCAAAGACAGCGGTACTCATCAGACTGAGCAGCAGGAACAGCAAATAAAGTCGTTTCATGGCAATTCGGATTTATTGCACAGTTTAGATATGGGGGATGAGTTCTCGATAAAACATTCACTCACGGGAAGTTCGGCTATGGAAATTTCCATCAGATAAAGGCGTGTCATCTGATTGACAATGCCCAGTTTGCGGGCTGTCGTCCCATAACAGGAATAGAATTTTTCGTCACTGGGGCGGTTGAAGTAAACGCCTTCTCCCAATGCTTCAAGAATGGAAAGGAGGTTGATTTGATGATATGCACAGGCAAGGTGGTAGGATTCGGGGTGATTATCCGGCTGATTTTCTATCAGTGTTATCAGGTGCTCTTTTGAGAGTCGTTGCAGCAGGTACGTAATTTCGGAAGGCGAAGGATTAAGGGAAGTACTCAATTGATAATCCTTATACTGTATGTCGTGCAGTACCGCCAGGGCGAGTTTTGTTCTGAGTGTTAACATAGCGCTTTTTATGTAGATTATTGTCTGTTTTGTTTGGAATGTTCCGATTCCCGGTAGGAAACGGAACGGGCGCTACCGTAACCATAAATTAGGCGGATAATAATCGTCCCTCCTAACTAAAAAGGAAGACAATTACCAATTTTACCTTCTTGTATTCCTCAATTTTATAATGAGATGCCCCGTATTAAGGTATGGGTAAGGGGAACTTTGTATTCAAACAAAAAAAGTGAAAGCTTTTTAATCAATACAAAGAGCTTTTCCACTGATATACTATATTATTACAGGAATATAATATTTATTGACATGACTTTTTGAGACAAAATCTAACTTTCAGGATAAGAGAGATGTTTTTGTCGTGTCTGGTGTTGTAATTTAACTGATTTTTTACAGAAAACTGGAAAACTTCGATAAGTATTTCCTGCTTTCCTTGTTTATTTCAATTGGAAATTGTTCCTTTACCGCCGGAATCGTTCCGTTTCCTACCGGGAATCGGAACAGAAATATAAAGTTCATTCTGAGAGCTTTTACTCTCTTTATCATTCCTATTTCCCTTTTCCTTTTCTTTCTTCTTCCATTCCTTTTCTGCCATCGGATTAACCAACGCTGCCATCTGCAAGTTTACCACCGCCAGTTGTTCATCAGAGAACGATCTCAAATAAGTATGCGTAATTTCCTCTGAAGCATGGCTCAACCCTGCACTAATCTTAGATACGGGTATATCCTCATTATATGCCAATGTCGCCCACGTATGGCGTGCTACGTATGAAGTCAGTCTCACTTCCAATCCCAATCGCTCGGATAACCGATACAAATGTTTATTGTAAAGTCGCAAGGCACTTTCATACTGTTTTCTTTCCTCAGGTATACTCCCCGGTTGGCGTATAATCCTTAATAAATAGGGTGAACCCGAATCGTCACATAAATACCTTTCGATAATCTCCCACATCCACGGTTCAAGCGTAATCGTCAACATCCTCCCCGTCTTGCTACGGCGATAGCAAAGCACATTATCCTGAATATCCGTCTTCCGTAAATAAGCCAAATCAATAAAAGGAATCCCTCGTAGATAATAAGAAAGAATAAACAGATCCCGTGCCACCCCCAAACTTGGTGTATCCTCCAAATCAGCATCCGCCACCATACGAAGTTGTTCAATACTCAGCGCCCTTTTCCTCGTCTCTTCATATCCCATAAACACCTCACAAAAGAGCCGCTTAGCGTCTTTCAGCTCTTTCTCCTTTTCTGCTTCTCGACAAATAGCCCGCAATGCCCGGAAATAGCACGCTGAAGTATTACGTGAACATCCCGAAGCCCACAAATAGTGCTCAAAACCGAGAAAGAATCCTGCCGTCAATTCTTTAAAAGTAACTAACTCCATATTAGCAAACTCTTCCAAGCTATGTAGCATACTCCTGCAAGTATGTTCCGCCGAGAATTTAAACAACTCGCCCAAACTATCCGCATGAGCTATAATACCCTCCTTTAATGTTTTCATTTTCATCACACTGTTCTTTTAATTAGTATCTCCTCTCAACTCTACCTTCCATCATTTGTTTTGTATGGAAAAGGAGGAAAACATCAAAAGTAAGAACAGGAAATATGGCTACTTGTCATGAAATATGCATAAATGTTTGTACCTAATGTATATAAACAAAAAAAGTAGCCATCTACATCAGATAACTACTTAATTTCTTATACTTCGCTTGGGTTATGAACCAAGCGTTATTTCTTCCTCAATATCAATGCTTTCAGAAATTTTGGCTTTGCATCCGTCACGCTTTAGTCCTTAAAACTGTCTGCTGTTGTCTAGTGTCTGTCTGCCAACATCTTGAGTTCAAATGTACACATTATTTTTGGATTATGCAAACCGTTGAAAATAGACAAAGAAAAAGAGGGTACTTTTGCTTGTCTAAGACAATGCCTTTTTGTTATTTTGCATTTGTATATTTATCAGTTTTAATACGTTAGAACATCCAATATGAGTATCAATGATATATAAACAGTATTTATGAACTACCCCAGGTATCTCAAAACACACCTTGCTGTTATCTGACGATAACACGATTTCAACGACTGGCATTCCGGTGTGTAGCGTCCAGCTTTTGAGACAACATTTCCATATCGCTACTTACCTTTAAGTCGGTAATCCTCGCATAAATTTGAGTAGTCCGGATATTGGTATGACCTAAAATTTTAGATACTGTCTCAATAGGTACACCATTGGCGAGCAGCACTGAAGTAGCACACGAATGTCTTCTTTGATGGCTCGTCAAATCCTTAAGCAAAACATCACAGAATGATACAAACGAAACGTAATCCACTTAAACTTAGTCGATATTTGTTGTTTTATAAGAAGCAAAATATCCCAAAATCGCATACTTTTTCAGTTACCTGATTGCGTATTACTTCCACTGTAGAAAATTTATATCATATAGTCACATATCAGCCGCAAACCTTCTGTTGAAGTTTCTTGCGGCTGAATTTATTTACGATGGGCTACGTATTTATTTAAATGGATTATAAAACCCCTTTTCATATGTAGCTTGAATGTCACTCTCTCGAAAGACCATCTTACCGTCTATCCGAAAATAAGAAATCTGTCCGCTATATCGCCATTCTTGTAATGTTCGACGGCTTACTCTTAATCTTACTGATAATTCTTTATCAATAAGGTAGAATTCATTATTCAGTGCTCGTCTCATTGTGCTTTGTTTTTATATCAGACAAAGTACTATTTAACGTTTTAATGATTTTCATCAATGAAATTATCTGCTCGTCTGATTGATTGGTCTTTGCATGTTTCATAAGGCTGTCATCTTTTTGGAGGACGGTCATTGAACCAGATTTGTTTACACTTTGGTCAATAATAGACTTTGTATGTGTTCTTATTTCGGAAGCAATACCGCTTAACCTTTCAACTAATTCCAGCAACGAAATTAGCTGCTCCTCTAACTGATTTTTCATAAACCTCTTTTTAAATAGAGTTATTAAAAAAACTGTACGTCTTTAGGTCGGTAATAGGTTTTGTGTTTCACCATTGTATAGGCTGTTTTGCCTGTTTCACATAGTGCTTGCAACGTCCGTTTGGTGACACCTAGAATTTCGCAAACTTTTTGACCATCCAGCCACTGTTCCAGAATAGCGTCTTTGTCATTATTGTGTATCTTATTGGCTTCATCTACTAATTATTGCGTTTCTCGATCAGCGAATCAAATGAAGCTGTGTCTATCATTATAAATTCCATATTGTTGTTTGTTTTTATGTGTTGTAAGCAAGTGTTTCTAACCTGTCACAACACGAATTATTACTTTGTGATTAGTTCCAAGCCGACTTAAGTATGCTCGCCATGTCTGGCGTGATACTACCATTCATCATTGGTCTCTGATTCTATGCGACCTTTTCATAGTTCCATTCTGCCGGCGGATATGTCTTGTGTGACCTTACACAAATGACAGTTCCGTGCTATTTGCGAAATTACGGTTGACGATAGAACCTGTTTGTCATAAACAATGAAGGGGAATTTGATAACTATGCGGAGAATAGATATTCTATTCTCCGCATAATACGCATGTTATATTACGTGAAAAAGCACCGCATTTTATGCGGAAATTATTGAACGTTCGAAATAAAGTGGTATCTTTACCGCAAAATAAGCGGTAAAGATGTTTGTTTATCAAAAACAAGATTGGTCTGATTTTAAGTGGGACAGCGATAAGATTGTCCCATTGCTTGGAAATGTTCGGCATCTCCAGGGAAAATTATTGGGACAAATGGAAAGCCTCGGCTTTTCATTGAAAGAAGAAGCAGTTCTCACGACGCTGACATTAGATGTCCTCAAATCAACTGAGATAGAAGGTGAAATTTTAAATAAAGATCAAGTTCGTTCTTCTATTGCCTGTAAATTGGGCATAACGGTTAATGGAATAGTGGCTTCTTCCTGGAATGTGGATGGAGTTGTAGAGATGATGCTTGATGCTACTCAACATTATGATTCTCCTTTGACTAAAAAAAGACTATTGGGATGGCATGCTGCTCTTTTTCCAACTGGATATAGTGGAATGTACAAAATAGAAGTTGGGAAATACAGAACTGGGGACATGCAGGTTGTATCAGGTGCTATGAGTAAAGAAAAAATTCACTACGAAGCTCCCAAACCTAACCTTGTAGAAAGTGAAATGGTAAATTTCTTGGATTGGCTGAATAATGGTCACATATCAATTGATCCTGTATTAAAAGCCGCAATAGCTCACTTTTGGTTTATCACAATCCATCCTTTTGACGATGGGAATGGAAGAATTGCCCGTGCAATAACAGATATGTTGCTTGCCCGTAGCGATAATACTTCTCAAAGGTTTTATAGCGTGTCAAACCAAGTTCTAGAGGAACGGAAAGTATATTATGATATATTGGAGAAAACTCAACGGGGAGATGGGGATATCACGAATTGGTTGTTATGGTTTCTATCTTGTCTTGAAAGAGCCCTGATCAATACGGAGAAGATCTTAGAGTCAACCATTGTAAAAGCTAAATTTTGGGAGCAGTATTCTCAAACCTCATTGAATAATCGACAGAGGATTATGCTTAACAAGTTGCTCGATGGTTTTGATGGTAAACTTACATCATCAAAATGGGCTAAAATTACAAAAACTTCTTCTGATACTGCTTTGAGAGACATTCAAGACTTGATCTCGAAAGGGATTCTACAGAAAGAAGCGCAAGGTGGAAGAAGTACTAATTATGAGTTACTTGGTATCTAAAATTAGTTTCTCTCTTAGAGTTTTAAATGAAAGTTAAAAAATCAACATAGTATGTTACAGAATAATCCAACTTTAAAAAGTTTAATTAATAGCCTTTGGAATACGCTTTGGAGCGGAGGAGTTGTTAACCCTTTGTCTGCAATAGAGCAGATTACCTATTTGCTGTTTATGAAACGTTTGGATGAATTAGAGGTAGAACGTGAGGCTGCTACTGAATTTTCGCATGAAGGATATCGTAGCAAATTTACTGGCGAATATATTCCATATGTAGATCAGTCTGAGTATGCGATCAATGACAATATGACTGATGAGGAAAAAGCTAGTATAATGAATGCTTATAATGAAGCTAAAAAACCTCGACAGAAAGCAGAATTAAGGTGGGCGCAATTTAAAACAATTACACCTAAAGAAAAATTGCTCGAACATGTTAGATATAACGTGTTTCCATTTTTAAAAGGATTAAATGGAAGAACTTCTTCTTTTACAAAGTACATGGAGAACGCTGTTTTCATTATTGAAAAGCCAGCGTTGCTCCTTGAAGTTATTAATAAAATTGAAGAAATATATGTTGAGATAGAAAAAGATGCAAGCGAAAAAGGACATGCCTTTCAAGATATTCAAGGTGATGTATATGAAATGTTATTGAGTGAGATTGCTCAAGCTGGTAAGAATGGTCAATTCAGAACACCTCGCCATATTATTAGATTAATGGCGGAATTAGTAAAGCCACAAGTTGGTGACAAAATAGCCGACCCTGCGTGTGGAACCGCAGGTTTCTTGCTTGGGGCATATCAGTATATCCAAACAGAATGTACACGAAGAAAAGATGCCTCAAAACTCGAAATAGATGATGACGGGTTTGAGAAAGGTATTTTTTCGGCTATTCTTGATGAAACAGTAAAAAATGAATTAGATAATAGTTTTTATGGGTTTGATATTGATGTTACCATGGTTCGGCTAGCATTGATGAACCTAATGATGCACGGCATTGATAATCCTCAAATAGAATATAAAGACACTTTAAGTCGCTCATATGACGAAGCTGGTACTTATGATATTGTATTTGCAAACCCTCCTTTCACAGGTAAAATAGATAAAGGGGATGTGCATCCTGGATTAAGGGTTGATACTTCATCAAGTGAGTTGTTATTTCTTGACAGAATTTCCACGATGTTACGAAATGGAGGGAAAGCCGCGGTAATTATTCCCGAAGGAGTATTATTTGGCAGTCAAAAGGCACAAAAACAAATCCGAGAGATTTTACTAAAAGATTGCTGCCTCGAAGCTGTTATTTCATTGCCTAGTGGAGTTTTTAAACCCTACACAGGGGTTAAAACCGCAATATTACTCTTTACAAAAGTAGAGCAAAACAGTTCTCGATGGAATACAGAAAGAGTTTGGTTCTATGAACTTAACAGCGATGGTTATTCGTTAGATGATAACAGAAGACGCTTAAAAGGATATCCATTGCCTGAAGCAAAAAGCAAATATGAAAATAGGGAATATGACCTTCAAGAAGACAGAAAAACATATTTCTACGTGCAAATAGCAGAGATACAGGGCAATGATCTAGATTTGAGCTATAATCGCTATAAAGAATATGTTTATGAGGAGCAAACATATGATCCTCCCAAGGAAATATTATCAAAGCTTCTGGTGCTTGAGAAAGAAATATTAAGAAATATGGATGAATTGAATAGCTTGATAGGATGAAAATACAGAAACTTAAAGAGTTGTTCAAATTTGCTCCTAAATCTAAAATGAAAGCAGGAGATGGAGCAGATGAAGGAAATTTTCTTTTTTATACTTCGAGCTTAGTTGTGTCAAAAAGGACGGATAAGCCTCAATATTATGAAGAGGCTTTAATATTTGGCAATGGAGGTGGGGCAAGTATTCATTATTGCGATGAACCTTTCGCAACAACTTCGCACTGCTATGTTGCTATTAGGAAAGTTGAATATATTAATACCAAATTTGTCTATTATTATTTTTTCCAAAATCTGTATCTTTTAGAAAAAGGCTTTAAGGGTGTTGGATTAAAAAATATATCTTACAAGTATATTGAAAATATCGATATACCTATATTTCCAATTGATATTCAGAATAAAATAGTTTCTGTACTAGATAAGGCAAATGCGTTAATTTCGGATAGAAAAGAAAGTCTTCAACTGTTAGAAGATTTGCTTAGGGCTATTTTCTTAGATATGTTTCAGAATGATTTAATCGAATATAAACAGAGTAAGAAAACACTTGCCGATATTGCGACTATTGTTTCGGGACTAACTAAAGGGAGAAAAACCAAAAGTTCAACCTTAAGTGATGTGCCATATTTGCGTGTTGCCAATGCACAGGATGGTTATTTTGATTTTAGTGAGGTTAAAACGATCCAGGCTACCCCAAATGAAATTGAGAAGTATAATATTATCAAAGGAGATTTACTTATTACTGAAGGCGGTGATTGTGACAAATTAGGACGAGATGCTGTATGGGAGTTTGAAGAAAATAAATATATATATCAGAATCATCTTTTTCGTCTTAGAATAAATAGTACTGATGATTATTCACCTTATTGGCTAATTCAGCTTTTAAGGAGTGAGTTCGGGAAATATTACTTTCTACGACAAGCGAAGCAAACTACTGGTATTGCAACAATTAATAAGCGACAAGTAAGTAATTTCCCTATCCCCAATAGTCCTTTTGAAAAACAGAAGGAATTTGAGGAACAATACATAGCAATACATAAAAGGAAGCAAAAGTTATCAATTTCTCTTAATGAAATATCTACATTATTTAACTCAATCCTTCAGAAGGCATTTAATGGAGAGCTGAATTTCAACATTGATGCAGAACTTGATGCTCTAATTAAGGTTATTGATTTGGAAAAGAAAATAAATGACCTCTCAAAAATCACTTCAGATATAGCTTATTTACAAAGATTAATTGATAAAATAAATTATAATGAATTTGAGGATAGAGATTTATACAACAAAGCAAAGCATGCAATCTTTCAGCTATTAAAGGAAGGAGACAAGGTGGGGCAAGTCTATAATGAGAATAAAAATATTTCATTAGCATTAAAATGAAACTTGTAAGTATAGAAATAGGAGAAAAATTTAGAAGTCTACATGCTGGGTTCTATGTGGATTTTCATAGCTTATCAGAAGATAGTCTAAATGATATGCCGAAATTTCAGCCCTTTTGCTTCGTTGGATTAAATGGTAGTGGTAAATCAAATGTATTGGAGGCTATAGCCGCTATTTTCTACCATTTGGAAATGTGTGTTGCGAAATTTCAGCCAAAGAGTTTCGAAAAATATTTTCGTCGAGAGATATGTAGTGTTGATGCTTTTGTGTTAAAGTATCTGACATGTAGCCATAACAAAAAATATTATGTACCGACTTTGGCTGACCTTGTTACGATATCTAAAAAGAAAGGAGAAGCTCCCGTAATGACTATCCAGGCCTATCCGTTCACTTCGGAACAACCTATTCGAGACATGTCTTTAATTCCGCCTGAAAATCAAGAGTTACCAGCGCCAGGAAAAGAATACTTGCCTGATATAGTAGTGGGGTATTCTTCTGGAGAAAATGAGATTTTAAGTCTGCCTTTCATAAAGAATAAGTTAGTCCATTTTGACGAATATAAGGAAGCTGTTATAAAGGACTATGCTTATTATGAGCCCGAAACAAGCTTAGTATATATTGACAGCGAGATGAGCCAGGCGGTTTTATTGTCTATCCTACTCTTTGAAAATGAGGAAACTTTAAAGCCAATAGAAAAAGAATTGGATATTAAGGGGGTGCGTAGTTTCCGAATGAATCTAAATCTTCATCGTTTATACCATGAGAAGGAAAAAAGAAAAGAATTTCCCATACTTCAGCAGTTGGAACCCCAATTAAGCAAACTCAAAAAATGTGCATCATCATGGTTCTCTAATTCTGATATTATGTGGCTAGATTTCTTTGTAGATGACAATACGAAAAAAGCATTTCGGGATAATTTCAATAGTTCACTAGATTTATTTCGACTTTTTCAGGTTTTATATGAGCTCAATTTGAGAATAGTAAAAGATTCTATCAAAGAAGAGGTTTATAGTTCTAAGGGATATTATACTGACGGAAAACTCCCAACAGGGAGTCCCGAGCAAAATGTGTTCTATTTTTTAGATTACCTCATCATCAAAGAGGATAAAGAAACACAGAAATCAATAGAATTATTACTTCGGAATTTCTCCGATGGGGAACATCAGTTTTTACATACGATGGGGATTTGTCTTATGTTAAAAGAAAGAAGTTGTCTACTTCTACTTGATGAACCAGAGACACATTTTAACCCTGGGTGGCGTGCAAAATTTATAAAAGTGCTAAATGATAGCATTAAGGCTGAAGGTGGAAATAATATGATGAAGGAGGTGCTTATTACATCTCATTCTCCATTTATTATTTCAGATTGTATGCCTAATAATGTTATATATTTCGAGAAAGACGAGGAAACAGGAAGAATGTCAGCATTAAGTGTTGATAAACTTGGGTTTAAAACATACGGACGATCTGTGGATGATATTTCCCAAAGATTCTTTAAGTACGATTTGTCTATTGGTGAATACTCTAATAAAGAATTAGAGAATATTGACTTTGAGAATATAGATACCTTAGATGATGTTATGAACACTAAAAGAGCAATTCGTCATTTAGGAGATTCTATAGAGAAAGATCTTGTATTGGCACGCCTGAATCAATTATTGTCTAAATTTAAGAATTAAATATGCTTAGGCTTTATAAACCGTTAAAAAATCACGAAATATTTAAACTACACGAGATGCTTGAACATCTTGTGTGCAACGTTTGGTGTGAAGCTAATGGAGATGCTTGCAGTTCAAAAATTCATCCTAATTTTAAAGATATATATGACAATTATGATTGGTTAAAAACAAAAATCGATACTATATATGAGACGTGTAAAAGCTTAAGTGTTGAAGAGAGAGAAACAATTGTAAATGCTTTTTTTACAAATAATGAAATTGAGAAATTATGTAATGGTGATTTACTTCCGGTGCATTTAAATGAATTACCAGAAGTTGTAGAACAGCAAATAAAGCCTCTTTTAATTGACTTTTATGAAATTTTGCTTGAAAGAAAAAAAGTTCCTGGGACAAAGCAAGATTACTATCAAAAACTGATTCGGGAAAATGAGTTTCAATATTGTCCTTGTTGTGGATATATGACATTTGAGTCTACAGAGAGCAAATATCGAGAAGCATTTGATCATTATTTGCCAAAATCGGATTATCCATTTGCTAGTGTAAACTTTAGTAATCTGGTTCCCCTTTGTTATAAATGCAATTCTGACAGAAAGAAAGTTAAAGACCCGATTGAAAAGAAAGCTAAAGCATTTTATCCTTTCAGTAATGAGGAGCATCGTATTGAAATTAATATTACAATTGATAAAGCCAAAGATCTAAGGAAACTTGATCGATCGGATTTGGCTATAGATATTATTGGAGATATGGATAAAGTAGCAACGTGGGATAGACTTTTCGACATAAAGGAGAGATATAATGATATAACTCGTAGCTTTACCAAGACTTTTCTCCAACGAATCAAAAGACGTCATAAAGATTTTTCTGAGGGAAAAGATAATTGGAGCTACACTGACTCGCTGAATAAAATAATAGAAGATTACGAATATGATCGTTTTGAGGATTGTAAGTTTCTAAAAATTCCATTAATGCAAGAATTAAAGAACTGCGCTTCATTGATTGAGGTATATGGCAATTAGTTAATTGCAAGAAAATTCTTCAATAGTTTATCTGGAGCCAACAATTTTCATATCTTTGTAGCCATAAGCCGTTCTTTGTGTAGTGTGAAAAATTAACGAATAAAACGAGACTGGCTCGTTTCTAAATCGTTACCTGTCGAATATTTTGCTATCACAACTCACTGTTTTTCAAACTCAAAGACAGATTGCTATGTTTTGCAACATGGTAGGTCAAAGTCTTTTCAATTCCACAAATGGCTGCGATTTCTTTTAAGTAATCATTCATTTTCTGATTGCTGATAATGGGTAAAATCTTACCGTTTGCTAACTGCTCTTTGTACTTTTCCAATATGGCTTTGGGTATATCCAGCAATCGAACGGTAGATGTAACATTCGTTTTGTGCTTTTGTGTACAATCCACAAATTACCGTCAAATCCGGTACGAATATCCTCTTGCCTTAGTGTTCGCATACATCAATGTAAGAAAGTACCGTATAGTAGCTAAAAATAAACAAATCACGTACTTGTTCCAGTCGTTTGGTGCTGAACTTGTGATTGTAAATAGCAGTAATTTCTTCCATAGTCAGATAATCCCTGTCTGTACGTTCAAACCTTATCCGATAACTCCCGAAAGGGTCAGCGGTCACTAAACCTGTGTTTTTGGCAAAATTTACCACTGTGCGAAAGCGTTGTACGAACTTCATAGCCGTATTATGGCTGCACCCGTAGTTATTCTTGATATACAGTAGGAAATCTTCAATGAATACCACATTTATATCTTTAATGAACATATCGGAAACGGAGTACTTGAACTTCATAAACTCCATAAGCTGTTTCTTTGTCAGTTCATAACGTGAATAGGTCTTGTCTGCGGTATTCATTTTGACCTTTTGCAAATACTGCTCATTGTGCTGTTTGAAGAATTTTATCAAAGTCCGTTCCCTTGCAATCTTACCTAAAAAGGCGTTCTTTACCAGTTCTGCCGTTACATATCCATCCTGCGCCATTAACGCATGGTAATGTTGGTGTACCGTGCTGCGAATGCTTTCCAACATGGAATTGATGTGTACGGCTTCTGCGGTTCTGCCGGAAGCCTTGCCTAACTTCACGCTCCAGTGAGTCGGATTTATTTCCAGTTTGGTATTGAACTGGGCTACAATTTGGTCGATAATGATGTGATACGTGCAATAATCGGTGCGTTGCCGCTCTTCTTTATTGCATTTCGCTTGACGAAATAGAGTAGCTTGAAAGTATTTCTCATAATCTCTTTTTTTAGTTGCAAAATTAAATTAATGAACTGAAAATGAGATATTTGCAGTACGGACAAATCAAGACAACAAACTGCCAATTTCAGACATTCCGTGACCTAAAATCCGAAAGGTCGGACAGGTCACGAATTGGTCATGAAAGTATGTCTTTTTGTGACCTTTTCGTGTCTTTGGTCACGGACATTATACAAAGAAAAAACTCCTGCAATACCTTGATATTGTAGGAGTTGTCTTCTTTAAGTCTTGTTTTGACTTGTCTTTCAGTGATCCGCTTGGGGCTCGAACCCAAGACCCCAACATTAAAAGTGTTGTGCTCTACCTGCTGAGCTAGCGAATCAAACCTTTATTGCTGTTAAGCGGGTGCAAAGATAGGTACTTTTATTTAATTTGCAAGGAATATGAGGAAAAAAGTTTGCATTATTTTTCTTCTATACCCTCTATTGGTTGATCTTCAGTGGTTTCTGTCTTATAAATATTTTCTTGATTAATGATGTATCGCTGATAATAGGAGAGCATCAGAGTGGTAAGCGGCAAAGCTATAATCATACCCAGCATTCCCATTAACGATCCCCAAATGGATAGGGAGAGCAGGATAATAGCCGGATTCAGACCGGTAATCTTTCCCATGATACGGGGAACGAGATAGCCATCTTGTATGATTTGTACTACTATAAATACAGCAGCAGCCGAAGCTATGATGATCCAGAAATTATCACCGGTATCCGCAGCTTTCAGAATGGCAAGCATAATGGTGGGGACAAAGCCGATGATTTGTAGGTAAGGCACCATATTCAGTGCACCAATGAATAATCCCAAACCAATGGCCAGCGGGAAATCTATAATCAGAAAGCCGATACTGAATAGAATGCCTACGCACAAAGCTACTAATGCCTGTCCGCGGAAATATCTGTTCATGCCGTCTTTTACATCATTCAGTATGCCGGTTACTGTTTTCCGGTATTTCTTTGGCATCAGGTGTGCCCAGCCTTCGGAAATACTTTCGTAATCAAGCAGAATAAATACTATATATAATAGGATGAGGAAGACGGTGAAGAACCCGAATAAGAGGTTGATAGACTCCGATATAAGCGACCATAGTTTAGGAACGGTTACTTTAAGGGCATCCAATATATTCTCTTGGCTGAACATTTGCTCTAAGATGTGAAGGTCGATATTCTGCCGGATAAATTCGGAGAGGGTAGTGGGGACATTGCTTGCTGTATGAGTGGTGCTGAAGTACTCTATCAATAAATCCTTTACCCGCAGGAATTCCTGAATCATGGGCGGCACAAGCAGATAGAACGCAACGCTTTCTATAACGCTGAGAGTAAACAAGGCACAAAAGATAGATATTATTCTGTTTTTTAGCCGTAGCTTATGCTGGAAGAAGCTTACCAACAGATATATCAGATAAGCAATAAGCCAGGCAAGGAAGAACGGAAGCAATACGCCGCTCAATCGCTTCAGGAGCATTAATACCCCAATGATGATAGCACCGAGAATGACAGCACGGATAAAACTGTCGAATGTAATTTTCTTACGCTCCATAAGGCTTTTGCTTTTTATTTATAGTTTATCCACCGGCGGCAGTCCGATCTCCCTTTATTGCCCGCAGATAGCATTCCCGGCAGAGGGGTTCGTATTCGGCCGTTTCTCCCAGAAGGACTTGTTTGTCGTTCTTGACAGTGCGGTGTGAGAAGGAGGCTAATTGTCCGCACTTCACACAGATAGCGTGGACCTTGGATACTTCATCGGCAATGGCGCAAAGTCCCGGCATAGGACCGAAGGGAAGACCGCGGAAGTCCATATCCAGACCTGCTACAATAACACGTATGCCATTATTGGCAAGCTCATTACATACATCAATCAGGCCATTATCAAAGAATTGCGCTTCGTCGATACCTACTACATCGATTTCTGAAGTGAACAGCAGGATACTTGCCGATGAATCAATCGGCGTAGAAGCAATGGAATGACTATCGTGAGATACGACCTCTTCTTCCGAATAGCGCGTATCAATGGCAGGCTTGAATATTTCTACACGCTGTTTGGCGAATTTAGCGCGTTTCAGACGGCGGATCAGTTCTTCTGTCTTACCGGAGAACATTGAGCCACATATAACTTCGATTCTTCCTCTACGATTGGTTTCCTGTATATGGTCTTCCGAGAATAATACCATTGTTCTAAAATGTTTATTTTAGCCGCAAAAATAACACTTTTAATGGCTTTCCGATATTTTTTCATTATTTATTTCTACATTTGCGGCATTAACATTTGTGATGCGAAAGGAAATGCAGACATTATTGGACGACATAGAACTGGATATTCAGGAACTGAAATATTTAATGCAAGTTCTTGCAACAGACGCCAACCCTACATTGAAGGTAGTAGTTAAACGGAATATACAGCAGATGCGTGCACGACTGGATGCTTTGCAGAAACTGCTGGATGAAACTCCTGTAGAGGTAGTTGCCATTCCTGAAGCTCCTGTCGCTCCAGTGGTTATTCCCGAACCGGCCGCTGCTCCTGAACCGGTTAAACCGATTCCTGTAAAACCAGTCGTTGTTGAAATCACCAAGCCGGTAGAGGTCGTATCTCCCAAGCCTGAGTCCACGCCCAAACCCGAGTCTGAACCGTCCGCAATAATATCTTCTGCATCGCCTATTTTAGCAGAGCGGATAAAACTGGCCACTGATCTGCGGCATGCTATCAGTCTGAATGACTCATTCCGCTTTGCCCGTGAGATTTTTGGCGGTGATACTGCCCGCATGAATGAAGTGATACGACAGTTGGGCGCTGCTCCTTCATTAGAAAAGGCATTGGAACTCTTTTCTTCTACCGTTAATCCTGATGAAGAGAATGAAACGGTGGTTGATTTTATAGAACTTCTTAAGAAATACTTCAGCTAAAGCAATTACGGATATGGGAAAACTTTATGTAGTGCCTACTCCGGTAGGAAATTTGGAAGATATGACATTCCGGGCTATTCGTATTCTGAAAGAGGCGGATTTGATTCTTGCCGAAGATACGCGCACTTCCGGAATCTTACTGAAGCATTTTGAAATAAAGAACGCAATGCAATCCCATCATAAGTTTAATGAACATAAAATGGTGGAAAGTGTTGTTAATAGAATAAAGGCAGGTGAAACTGTTGCGTTAATATCAGATGCAGGTACACCGGGAATCTCTGATCCGGGCTTTCTGGTAGTGCGTGAGTGTGTTCGCAACGGTATTGAAGTACAATGTTTGCCGGGGGCTACAGCTCTTGTGCCGGCTTTGGTTGCTTCGGGCTTGCCAAATGAAAAATTCTGTTTCGAAGGTTTTCTTCCGCAGAAGAAAGGACGTATGACACGTCTGAAGATATTGGCAGAGGAATGCCGTACCATGGTGTTTTATGAGTCTCCCCACCATCTGGTGAAAGCGCTGACTCAGTTTGCAGAGCATTTCGGTGCGGAACGTCAGGCATCTGTATCCCGAGAGATCTCGAAGATGCACGAAGAAACGGTGCGTGGCACTCTGACTGAATTGATTGAGCATTTCACGGCCAATGACCCGCGTGGAGAAATAGTAATAGTAGTAGCAGGAATAGACGATTAAATAACTTCATTAACCAACGTAAAACAAAAGCGTATGAAAAAGTTAGCAGTTTTAATTGTATGTGCGGCCGTTATGGCATCGTGCGACGGCTTGTCAGGTGGAAGTAAAGACCAACTGAAAGCTGAAAATGATTCTCTTTTGATGGAACTTACTCAGCGTAATGCTGAACTGGATGAAATGATGGGTACTTTCAATGATATCTCTGAAGGCTTCCGCCAAATCAATGCCGCCGAAAGCCGCGTAGACTTGCAGCGTGGTGCGGTTTCAGAAGGTTCTTTATCAGCTAAGCAGCAAATAGCCACTGATATTGAATTTATCCAGAAACAAATGCAGGAAAACAAAGAGCAGATCGCTAAACTGGAAGCTATGCTGAAAAGTAGCAAGAATAACTCTACCCAGTTGAAGAAAGCTGTAGAATCTCTGACCCAGGAATTGGTAGCCAAAACCCAGCGTATCGAGGAATTGCAGGCTGAACTTGCCTCCA
>Ga0192245_10350_pt1 | contig 21710 bp, 15 predicted proteins | sample Koala_Koa27_M3_FD_131238 | JGI IMG/M metagenome (GOLD analysis project Ga0192245, IMG submission 131238) | Enriched cells from koala feces incubated with labeled cellulose particles, San Francisco Zoo, California, United States - Koala_Koa2-7_M3 ...
AATCCTTCACATACGATGCTTCCGCCTCAACTGAGCGATAATCTTCACTCAGCCTATAAACGGGACCATGATGAATCAGCAGATATCCTTTGCCATCCGTATCCTGAAAAGTACCCATATCCCAGCGTTTTACGGGTTTTCCTTCATAAAGCAACGGCCCGTGCAATGTATATTCTCCATTGATTGTGCTGCAAGTTGCATATCCTATATAAGGGTCTTTATATCCCATGTCATCGGCATGCACATACATGACGTATTCTCCGGTAGAAGGGCACCTCATTACTTTCACACGCTCACCTACCCGGTTCGGACCAAGTATTCCGTCGGATTGTACGGGCAATACCACCCGTTCGAACTTCCAGTTTACCAGGTCGTCCGAAGAATAGCAGCTAAAGCCGGGAAAGGCATTACTCTTATCTGATTTATATTCTCCGAAAAGATAATACCGCCCTCCATCTTCTACAATGCAGGCACCATGTGCATTAACGATATTCCCCTGATCATCAAACCAGGGCATGCCATTCTTTACTACTTTCTCCGAGCTCTGTACCGAGCAGGCTCCCATACTCAATCCTACAAGAATTGTCAATAAAAAGATCCACTTCATAATAACTATTTCAACTAATTAAAATCATTTTTCACCTAAATTTCTTCCGAACATAAGGGCCTGCTCCGACATCACCTATTTCTCCGCTGGTGCACCAGCTTCCATCGGCCAATACGGATTCTGATAGAGTGGAGATTGATCCATCGATTTACCGTCCGGAGCTGTCAGCAAGAATTGATTAATCATAATAGGATTGAGATAATGAGCCATATTCCAGGTTAATCCGTCATAACAGGTCTGATTCAGCTGTTTCTGGTATGGACGATAGTACTCACTTTTTTCCTCGGGTGACATATTGGCTGCACTTGTTCCATCAGCCACCACTTTAGACGCATCATACCACTGCTGCATCGGAGTATTCCAGAAGTGGAAGCCTTCGGGTATAAACGGATTTACCATCAACTGATCCATTGAGCGCCAACGGCACAGATCCATATAGCGAAGCCCCTCAGCCAAAAATTCGCTGCGACGTTCACGACGGATATTATACAAAATCTTATCTGTCAGCACTTGTCCTGCCGAATAAGCTCCCCAATCGTTTTTAGCTTCTTCAGCCATAACAGTGTTATCGAACGTTTTCTGTAGGTCATCGTTCACATGAGCACGCTGGCGAATAAGTTTCCAATATTCAATAGCACTTGCATCTAAAGTTCCATTGCGTTCATAAGAAGCTTCCATATAATTAAGTAACGCCTCGGTTGCACGATATACAATGGCAGCCACAAAACCATGATCCAAATTACATTCGCTTTGCCGGAAAGTTCCCCCTTTGCGCAAGGAATAGCCTGTAGCATATCCACGCTGATTGTCACTTGTACTCAAAATGTTAGGAGCCGGTTCCTCCATCTGTACATCAATTCCTGCCATATCGGGATAGATAATATTTACCTGTCCCTTATCTTTCAGAAAGAGTGACAAACGGGAATCACGGTTAGTACGCACATCTGTCAACGTCTTATCCCCTTTGTAAAAATCATCTCCGTCAGCATAAGAACCATGTTTATAAACCGGCATACCATCAGACATCAGGAAATTATTTACATAAATGCTCGTTAAACCAGTTAAATAATTTCCCCAATTAGCCGCTATCCCTACATTATTCGTACTCAGCCCTTGGACATATTGGCGCCATAACAAAACCTCAGAAACTCCCGAAAGATCGGATGAAGCAAACATGTCATAATAAGGATTCACTGCATCATTAGCAGATTGTTGCAACAGTCCCGTATTTATGGTTAATTTATCCTTATATTTATCTGCCACTTCCTTCGATGCCTTCATGGCCTCATCCAAGAAAAAGCTAATTTCATTATCAATGCTTCCACTTTGGAACTGATAATTAGTATTATAATCTTTATTCTTACCCGGCCACCCTTCGCCATTGGGAACAAATGCCGTCCCCTTAAAGTACTTTAGCCAAGTACCTTCAAACAAAGCCACACGTGACTTAAATAACAAAGCAGCATCCTTATTAATACGGGTTGTCGACATCGTTTTAGCCCCTAAAAGTTCTATAGCTTTATTCAAATCGGAAAGAATGAAACGGGCAACTTCCGTACGCAGTTGTCGTTTGCTTGCCTCTGTTAACACTTCAGCATTATCAGGCAACGGTTCGGTAATAATGGGAAAGTCGCCAAATTTACGATAACGATTGAAATACTCGCAAGCACGAAGGAAATACATTTCTCCAATATAATGCTTGATCGAAGCCAAATCACCGGTTATTTGATTAGAAGTACCACTCAGATCCGCTCCGGTTGCATCACCAAACTTTGGTAATACATTGGCAAAAAAGAAATTCAACCGATAAATTGTTTCAAATTTCCAATTATCACTTTCCTTGTTAGGCACTAACCACCTATCTTTCGTATAGCTGTCAGAAGCCGTCGTTCCAATCTGGTTGTCTGTACCTTTATCATTATCGAACATACCATAATAACCGCCATGAGAAGGCAATATACCGGCATAAAGTTTATCAGCATAAGCCTGCAAATGGGTAGCATCAGTAAAATAAGTTTCAGGTGCCAAAGATGACTCAGGCATTCTATCAAGAAAATCATCGCATGAGGTGAAGCCGGCACCCAGCATCAACGACAATAAAGCAATACATATACTATTTTTTGTTTTCATTGTATTATCGGAATTAAAGAGTTAAACTTAAACCAAATGACCAGGTTCTGGATAATGGATAGGCATTACCGCCATTGCCTCCGCTAATGGTTTCGGGGTCAAACAAAGAAGATAAAGAAGTTCCAGTCCAAAGATTTTCTCCTGACACAAAAAGACGGCATTTCGCAAGCCCCACTTTACGCATCCAGGTGGCAGGCAGTGTATACCCCACTTGTAAGTTCTTCAGGCGAATGTAAGAAGCATCCTGCAAATAACGGGTTTGTGTCTGCTGATTCTTGTTACTTTCGCTAAATATGGGACGAGGATAATAAGCATCCAGATTGGCCGAAATCTCATGTCCTGGCAGACCGATGGACTCGGCGCGGAAATAGTCTTCATGTTGGACAAAAGCACGGGCATGCCACATACTATTGTTTCCACGCACACCAAACAAATAGCCGTTATAGTTATTGTCACCCCAGTAATCACGTTTCATCACTCCCTGGAAGAAGCAACGCACGTCGAATCCTTTCCAGTCAGCATTCAAATCAATGCTAAAGAAATAATGCGGATTCTTGTTTCCAATAACTTTCAAATCACCATGATCACTCAGTGTTTCAACCCCTTTCGTAATTCCCGGTTTTCCATCTAAATCTTTATACATTATGTCACCGGCAGCCCATCTGGAACCAAGAGCACTTTGTCCGCCTACTTTGTCAAGATGAGCTTGCATTTCTTCATCCGTTTTAGCAATGCCGATAGTTTCAAATCCCCAGATTTCATTGGTTTCATGTCCATTCAGATAATTCCATATCGACTCTGTTGTATTTCCCGGATAGCTGTCGATAATAGTCTTGGAATCAGATAAAGTAACCGTTGCACCATAACCAAGGCCATTGTTCATGCGATCCCGCCATGTGAGTGCCAATTCCCAACCCTTCGTTTTCAAGTCACAGTTGTTGGTTTTCGGAACTGCTACTCCCAATGTTGCCGGCAGTTCAAGAGCCGGTCCTACCATGTTCTTAGTATAGCGTGTAAAAACATCGACCGATCCTATCAAACGGTTATTAAACAAACCAAAGTCCAAACCAGCATTCCAGGAGCGTACACTTTCCCATGTAAGCATCGTACTAATCAAGCTTCCCACTTCGGCCGTACCGGGCTTCTTGGCATCTTGCAGCCAGCTACCGTCATTTGATTTCAAATTCATCACACGATAGGTGGGATACCAAGCTGTTGTATTTTGATTGGACAACTCTCCATACGAGAAACGGAATTTAAATGTATTCACCACGTTGGCTATCGGTTTCCAAAATGCCTCTTGAGCAACATTCCATCCCAACGAGAATGAAGGCGCCAATTGCCAGCGATTACCACGACGGAAGCGTGAAGTACCATCATAACGCATATTCACTTCAGCCAGATAACGTCCTTTATAGTCATAATTCAAACGACCGAAGAAACCTGCAGTAGCCCACTCACTATGATTACCACTAATATAAGGATCTTTAGCTTCGCCTTTCCCATTTAGTCCGGTAGTCAAATCAAATTCCGGCATATCTTCGTTCATCAATCCATATTTGGTAGTTTCCGAATAGTCTTGCTTCATTTCTTCCGCTTGGAAACCAGCCATTACTTTAAAATTATGTGTATCATTAAGTGTATAAGAATATGAACTATAAATATTCAAATTCAGATAGTTTTCCTTTTTATAGGATTGCTTGAGGCTTGTATCTTCTTTCTTATCAATAATGGAACCGTCCGCATTGTAGCCATTATAGGGAAGCGTGGTTTGCTTCATGGACTCATCATAAATGCTGTAATTCAATTCTACATTGGTAATCCAATTCTTTATCGGTTCCAGCACAAGAGCAGCCTGTTGATAATGCTGGTCTGCCCTGACATTTCTCTTACCGCCCTTTTCCAATAAAATGGAAGGGTAATTGGACATCAATTCACCATTCGGATCATATAACGGTAAATTAGGCCAGGATTGTCTTCCCAAATAATCATAGAAAGAACCATTGCTGATATAAATAGGCCGATGTTTGTCACCACGAGTAAAACGGGTGCTATATTTAATCTTTAACCAATCCGTAATAGTAGCATTTATTTTTCCGGCTGCATTGTAGCGCTCCAAACCATCATCACCAAGTTTCAGCAAGCCACCCTGATCCAAATAATTAAATGATGCGTAATACGTTATCTTTTCCGTACCTCCTGTTACACTCACATTGTGTTCCTGTGAGAACACACTACTCTTATATGTTTCCTCATACCAATCCGTATTGGCATATCCTTTTGTCCAGGTATCTTCCCACAAATTTGGATTATCAGGCCGGGCATCAAGACTATGAGGCAATAATCCCGCCTGATAGTCAAGCATCTTCTGCATTGTTTCATTGCTGAACACCTGATTATCTCCTTTATTTATCGCCGCACTGTTGAAGAAGTTAGCAAACGTGTAAGAGTCCATCATTTTCGGCAAGTTCATCGGGCTTGCTATACGGAAACTGTTATTATAGTTCACCGATACTTTTCCCGCCTTGCCACTCTTGGTAGTTACCAAAATCACACCGAACGGTGCACGTGAACCATAGATAGAAGAAGCTGCCGCATCTTTCAATACCGAAATATTTTCGATATCCTGCGGATTAACCGTATTCAGGTCACCTTCCATACCATCAATCAAGACAAGAGGACTCCCACTTGAACCATCGCCGATAGTACCATTACCACGAATATTAATACTGGCTGTTTTATCTATCTCACCAGTATTAATTGAAATCTGTAAGCCTGGTATCAAACCTTGCAAAGCCATCGTTGCACTGGCTACCGGACGCGATTCGAGTTCTTTTGCCGTGGCTACACCTACTGAACCTGTCAAGTTCACCTTCTTTTGCGTACCGAAACCAACCACAATTACTTCATCCAAGGTTTCAGTATCTTCAATCAAAGTCACATTCATACTTTTTCCGCCTACTGCCTGTACTTCCTGTGTCTTATAACCTATATAAGAAATTATAAGCGTTACACCAGGATTTACTGAAAGAGAAAAGTTTCCGTCAATGTCGGTAACGATACCATTGGAAGTTCCTTTTTCGAGTACGGTTGCACCGATAACGGGTTCACCTAATACATCCTTTACCATTCCCGAAACCTTAATTTGTTGCTGTACGATCTGCACATTCTGTTCATTGCCTTCCGCCATCACCGAGAGGGGGTGTCCGGCAATGAAACCAGTACAAAGCAGTAAGGCTGCGAGTGCCTTCCGATTGTTCCTAAATGAATCTGATTTCATTGTTTTTCTTTTTGTTAGATAATAATAAGGTTAAATAAATCTCAATACTCCATCCCGGAAAGGGATATGCAAATGTATTGAGTACTAAATAAAAAGACCGGGGACAAATATACTTTCAAGGCAGGGTAAATTCGTCATGACTGTTTTATCCCGCCTTTTGACAAATCTACCCTGCTTACAAATATGATTCACAAAGTTGGCTCTACTATTTTCATACTACCATCTGTGTTGAATTCCAGCTTATCCATGCAAACTTCACGATGATAGCCTGCTGCCCAACCCATTTTCACTGCATCAGGACGTTTGAAGCGATGGTAAACAATATGCCATTCATCTTTTTCGAAAACTTGCAATACAGAATTATGTCCGGTTCCGTAGATACCTTTCTCCGATCGTTTCCACAAGATGAGGTTATTTTGCGGAATATCCAGCGGTCCGGTAGGCGACTGGGCCGTGGCATACCGCACCCGGTAGTTTTCGTCTCGTGTATCATTTTCCGACCACATAAAATAGTACAGACCGTTACGATAAAACACCTCAGTACCTTCTGTATAGTTGGAAGGAGTTATCCGCTTTGCCGTACTTTTCTTAATTGAAATCATATCATCGTTCAGTTCGGCAACGGCCAGATAGCCACATCCCCAATATAAATAGTACTTACCGCTTTCCGGATCTCTGAAGACATCCGGATCTATTTGTTGTCCGCCTACCTGTCTCTCCAGCTTATAATTGACAAGAGGTTTGCCGAGGGGGTCGGTAAATGGACCTACCGGATCATCGGCTACGGCTACCCCAATTTTTTTATCGGCAGAATAGTAATAGAAGTATTTATACTTACCATCTATCTTCCGCTCAATAATACAGGGAGCCCAAGCACGCTTATCAGCCCAAGTAAGGTCACAGGTGAAATCAAAGATTATGCCTTCATCCTTCCAAGCCTTTAAATCAGTGGATGAGTACGCTTTAAAATAATGTCCGCTCCATTCATGAAAACCATCGCTCGTGGGATAGATGTAATATTTTCCCGTTTTATACGAATACATCACTTCGGGATCGGCATAATAACCCGGCAATACCGGATTATGACTTGACTTTAAACAACGCAAACTGTCTTGCATGGTATTTGCCTTTATTCCAGGTACGGAAAAAAGCCAGAAAACAGCTAAAAAATACAAAATGAATCTTCTTAACCATAATTTCTTCTTTATCTATTCTGTTATTATCATCCTTCCAGTAACTATAAGAGAAGGAGATACAAAAATAAGTTTTTCACTCCGGAACTGGCAGGGGGAAATCGGGAGAGAAGCAGGGAGAAATTCGTCAATAAGGTAAGCAATATCTTAACAACCATCCTTTAGGAATAAGGATAGCAAGGGGGGGTATTAAGCAAAACGGTGTAGATAAGCACGAAATGTGCGTATTTATTATATTTTTGTAGCAAAGAAAAATCCAGTTACTATCATCATGTGTATAAACTATTAAATTTCTTCCATCCGCATCAGCTCACAACCGCTGAACTGCATCACGATGCAATGCAACTGCGTGCCTTGTACCAGTTGTTGCACACGTCCTCCGGCAGCATACCCTTTTATCTGTGCTACGGCTTCCTGCCATTGTGCTTCGTGCTTTACCTCGAAATCTTTGGCTGGCAGATATTTCAATTCAAGGATATAACTGTGTGCCACTCCGTCATAATGCAACAGGTCGGGCATCAGGAAAAGGTCGCAGAAACCGTGGTTCAGTTCCACTTCGGGGGCAGTAAGATAATAACCGTTCACGCTGAGGTAAGCGGTGAAGAAGCCTTGTATATTCCGTTCACCCTCGATGGCGCTACGTACGGAAGAATTTTCTTTATAAGCATGGGCGATGAATTCCAGAGACTCGCGCCAACGACCGTCGTAGGCCATATCGTAGAATAAGTCCGCCAACTCATTCAGATTAAGATAGTTCCTGTTCTGATACTCTTCCAGCATAAACTCATAATACTGCTTGCGCACGTTATTATTAGGAATACTTAGTACAAGACGATCGCCCCGCGTTGCAGTAATCGTGAGCATACCGTAATAAAACAATAAGCTGGGAAAAATCTCCGCCTTCACCAACTCTTTGGCGGGGAAAGTAGTAAACAAGGGTGCAACGATTTGCCCTTCTTCCGTAATCCTGCGCAACACACCCTTGCGGTCGCCATCCAGTTTATCCAACTGAATGAGTTTCTTCATCTTGTTATAATCCGTGCGGGTATTGGGGTCTATCATCTGCCTAGGAGATGTACCCGAATTCATATAATTACGCAGATAATAAAACACCATATCGCAGTTGAACATCTTCGGGTCGCGACCTAAACTTTCCTCAGCAAAGCAATAATTATCATACCAGGGTTTCATTTCCGCTATCATCGCCTCTATATCACCCGCCAGTTGCCCGGCATCCTGATAATACCGGAACATCTCACGTACATCCACCTCACTGAATCCCAGCATCATATTAAACAATGGGTCAGTGCTGATATTCCAGCCGATATTGAAACCACTGGTCAAGTCGTCCAACGTAACAGGACTGACACCTATCATAAAGATACGTTCGAACATGCCTTTGAACTTCTTGAATATCTCCCGATAGAATCCGCTGGCATGAGTCAGGGCATGATAGATATCCTCACCTTGCTCATTAAGCACCACATTGGTGAAATTATCGTATTCGTCAATAATCAGGTAAAGCGGATAACCCAGACGTCTAGCTTCAGAGTTCAGCATATTCAATTTGTCGGAAGCTTGTTTGCTGGCAAAGAAAGTCTCCACAAACTCAGTACTATAGGCATCCCGGTAGCTACGCATAAAACTGTCCAACTCTATGCTACAATAGGAATTAAAGTTCTGCGATAAAGATGCAATATCTCCCCCTACCCGGGAAAAGTCAAGACAAACCATCTGATAAGTTCCTTGCAACGGTGTGGGGTGCTTGCCTATCCACAAATTGCCGAAGCGTTTCTGAAACGCATCTTTCTGGGATATATCATAGTACGCCCGCATCATACTCAGGAAGATGCTCTTGCCGAAGCGGCGGGGACGGATGAGAAACAAATTATTGGGCTGTTGTTCCAACAAAGGCAAATACATGGTTTTATCCACATAATACTGATTCTGCTCCACAACTTCCACAAAGTTGGAAATTCCATACGGTATTCTCTTTACTGCTTCCATATTACTTTTACTTTTTATCCCGGGCACCACTGCACTCCACAAAAGTAGTTTATTCCCACTGAAAGAACAAGATATAAACAGGAAAGTTTCCCACAGCTTACTACTGCCCTCTTTCCATCGGAAGAAACATACCCGGATATTTTATTTTCAAAAAAAGTTTTTATAGAGTTTTACCCTCATACTCTCATAAATGTTCCATATCCCTTTATTCATCGAATATACAGCTATGAGAGCTGACTATGAGAGCACTATGAGAGTAAAAGCTCACTCTCATAAGCATTTTTCATCATTCCCATGCTAACACATTAATTATTACCGTAGTGCCCCTTTCCAGGTACGTAAATAGGCTGCATCAATCCACCCACATTTTCCAGCTTTCCTTCATCGCGCAGGCGACGGATATGACGCATGGCAGTCGTTCTCACCATGCCGCACAAATACTGAAAGTCCGTTCTTCTCAGAAACTGATGTGTACGGAAATAAAAATCCAACCGTCTGTCAATCTCTTCATTCGTAAGTCTTTTAAAGCTCAAGTCCCCCTTCAGGCACTTCACTTTGAGTACGCCGAACTCATTCTTCAAGGTTTGGTCGGCACGAAACTTGATGCCTTTCAGTTTTACTTTGGTTGACTTTCGTTTGGTGTCCACCGTCACCGGTTCCGTGCAAGTCAGACAGGGACGGAAGTAACCGATGCCGTCCAGATGCACTTGCCGGCCTTCGGCCAATTCCTTACCCATGACGTGCGACAGTGCATCGAGCACAGCCGAAACATCTGTCTCCGTTAGCGAGCAACGCTCCTGAATGCGGCGGCGCAGCACATCGGTACCCGTAGAGCCGTTCAGTTTGATGCGCGGGTGCAAGGTTTGTCCTTCCTCCTGCTTGTCCGAGGGCTTCGGAACTTCATACCAATCAAATAATATTGCCATTGTTCTATGTTTTTAAGTAACGGTTTCTGTTCTGCTTATGCCTTATGCGGAACAGGTAAATGCTTTAGGTTCTTTATGTTCAGGCTTCACTATTATGATAGGCTCACATTCATAAACATATTTGTTCACTACTATGAATAAATAAGTTCATAGTAGTGAACAAATTTAATCACAAATGTGGACCCTTCATAAAGGTAAAGGCAAAGATACACGATTACTAAGGCAAAAGCAAATAAAACCCTAAGATTATCAGAAGAAACACAGGCATTGCTTTCCTTATACTGATAAAAACCTCTACCTTTGCAAAAACGAGTGCGAATCCTTTCGGATACGCCCACTGCATACAAATAAGAAATAACAAATGAAACGAATCAGAATCTTCATAAGTAGCGTACAAGGCGAATTTGCCAAAGAACGGGGAGTGCTTTGCCAATACATCAGGACAGACGTATTGTTGGGAAAGTTCTTCGAGCCTTTCATATTTGAGGAAACTCCCGCCATTGAGTATACACCGCAACAAGTTTACTTAAAAGAAGTAGAAATGTGCGACATCTACTTGGGACTATACGGAAATCAATATGGTTATGAAGACGCAGAAGGCATCTCGCCTACGGAACGGGAATTTGATCAGGCAACCTCCCTGCATAAATTCCGGCTTATTTACATCAAAAGCATAGACGAAGAAAAACGTCACCCCAAAGAATCTGCATTTATAAAAAAAAGTAGAGCAAGACATTGTACGCAAGACTTTTGTAGATATTGACGGATTAAGAACTTCAGTGTATGCTTCACTGATTCGTTATCTTGAAGAGAAAGAATATATCCGCTGGTGCCCTTTCGATGCTTCGTGCGACACAAAAACGACCCTTAATGATTTGAGCGAAGATAAAATGCGCAATTTCATACACATGGCCCGCTCCAAACGCAACTTTGCACTTTCGGTGAATACTCCTCCGGAAACATTGCTCAAACATTTGGATTTAATTGATGATAACGGAAGATTGGTCAATGCAGCAATTCTCCTTTTTGGTAAAAAGCCACAAAAGTATTTTATTACATCCGAAGTAAAATGTGTACAGTTTTATGGCAATATAGTAGAAAAGCCGATGCCGTCTTATCAAATATACCGTGGTGATGTATTCGAATTGGTGGATCAAGCCACCAGTTTTGTCATGAGTCGTATTGACAATTGGGTGGGAACCCGTTCGGAAGGTATGAAAGCAGATGTGCCTACCCGACCGGAACTGCCGATGGATGCGGTAAAAGAAGCCATTGTCAATGCAGTTTGTCATCGGGACTATACCAGCAATGCTAGCATACAAGTCATGTTATTTCGCAACCGACTAGAAATTTGGAATCCCGGTGTATTACCTTATGGGCTGACTGTACAGAAGTTATACGGCCCCCATAAATCTTTACCTGCCAATCCATTATTAGCCGATCCAATGTACTGGAACGGATATATTGAGAAAGTAGGCACGGGTACGGAAGATATTATCAATAAATGTCTGGATTATGGGTTGAAAGTACCAGAATTTCACCAGGAAGAGGACTTTAGGGTAGTGATATGGAGGCAAGAGAACGATACAGATATAAGTACTAGTTCTGGTACCAGCTCTGACACCTCGGATGATCCAAAGCGATCCAAAGGTGATCCAGAAGTGATCCAAAGCGATCCAAAGAAAATTGAACGGTTAAAAACATTGATTATAGAAAATCCAGAGATATCACGTGCAGACCTAGCAGACAAGCTCAACATCAGTGAACGACAAACAAGAAAAATCATTGATGAGCTAAGAGATGCAGGTACATTGATTAGAGTAGGAAGTCGCGCCAAAGGCAAATGGCTTTTTACTGACAAATAAGATTAACAGAATGAAAGTCACCCTGATAAGAACCGACAAAGAGAACGGAAAAGAAGCTCTCAGTACCTGTGAGACAGGCACATTATTCGAGAAAATAAAGACCGAAACAAAATCCGGACACATCACGGCATTGCGAAACATACTGCCGGTATTGGAAGGAACCCATTCCCGGTACGAGTACATCGACAAGCTGCCCCGTATCTATCCGGCCATAGAATATACCCGCACCAAAGAAGGCGAACGGCGGATGAAGCAATACAACGGACTGGTGCAACTGGAAGTGAACAAATTGGCGGGAACCTCCGAAGTGGAGTTCCTGAAAGAACAGGCAGCCCTCCTGCCCCAAACCTTTGCCGCCTTTTGCGGCTCTAGCGGACGAAGCGTTAAGATATGGGTGCGCTTTGCCCTGCCCGATGATGGCGGACTGCCTGCGAAAGAAAAGGAAGCCGCCCTGTTCCATGCCCACGCCTACCGCCTCGCCGTAAAATGTTACCAGCCGATGTTCCCGTTCGACATCACACTGAAAGAACCCGTGCTGACGCAGAGTTGCCGCATGACGCTGGATACACATCCTTATTACAACCCCGATGCCGTAGCTTTCTGTCTGGAGCAACTGCTTGCCATGCCCGGCGAAGAGACTTTCCGCCAATGACAACAGCAAGAAAAGAACCCGCTGGCACGGCTTCAACCGGGATACGAAACAGCCGGAACTTTCACCTTGATTTACGAAGCAGCGCTGGGCCGTGCACTTCGTGAAATGAGTGATTGGCGACGTGGCAACGACCTGCAACCTCTACTCGTCCATCTGGCCGAATACTGTTACAAAGCAGGCATCCCCGAAGAAGAGGCCGTGCGACAAACACTGATTCATTATTACCGCGAGGCAGACGAACAACTGATACGGTTCACATTGCACAACCTCTATCAGGAATGTAAAGGATTCGGTAAGAAAACCAGCCTCAGCAAAGAGCAAGAGACCGCTTTCCAACTGGAAGAATTCATGAACCGACGTTATGAATTCCGTTACAACACCGTACTCGACGATCTGGAATACCGCCAACGGGACTCCATTCACTTCTATTTCAAGCCCGTAGATAAGCGTGTGCGCAACAGCATCTCCATCAACGCCTTGAAAGAAGGTATCCGCGCATGGGACCGTGACGTCGACCGTTTTCTGACCTCAGAATTCATTCCACTCCATAATTCCGTCGAAGAATACCTCTACGATACCGGCCAGTGGGACGGAAAAGACCGCATCCGGGCACTCGCCGCACTGGTTCCGTGCAGCAATCCGCATTGGAAGGAATTGTTTTACCGCTGGTTCCTCAGCATGGTGGCCCATTGGAGGGGACTTGACAAACAGCATGGTAACAATACTTCACCCCTACTGGTAGGCGCACAAGGGTTTCGCAAATCTACATTTTGTCGTATCATATTACCACCGGAACTCCGTTTCGGCTACACGGACAGCATCGACTTCAAGAGCAAGCAGGAAGCAGAGCGTTATTTAGGCCGCTTTTTCCTGATTAATATTGACGAATTCGATCAGATCAACGTCAACCAGCAAGGTTTCCTGAAACATCTGTTACAAAAGCCCGTTGGCAACCTGCGGAAGCCTTACGGCAATACCATTCAAGAGATACGCCGTTACGCTTCCTTCATCGGCACCAGCAATCAGAAAGACTTACTGACTGACCCCAGCGGTAGCCGCCGTTTCATCTGCATTGAAGTAACGGCTCCCATCAAGACGAATGTTACCATTAACTATAAACAGCTTTATGCACAAGCCATGCATGCCATCTACAAAGGGGAACGCTACTGGCTGAACGATGAAGACGAGGCCATCCTGAAACAAACGAACCGTGAATTTGAGCAAGCCAGTCCATTGGAACAACTTTTCCATTGCTATTTCCGTGTGGCGGATACAGAAGACGAAGGGGAATGGCTCACTGCGATGCAGATACTGAATCATCTGCAAACAAAGACGAGGGATAAACTGGCAATCAACAAAGTGGCGCAGTTCGGACGTGCGCTACAGAAGTTGAATATAGCTTGCAAGAAGTCGTATAAGGGGACGCTCTACCATTTAGTAAAGGTGGAATGATTCACTTTTAGCCGAATTTAATCCCCTTATCTGCCGAATCTGCCCCCTCTTATTCATAAACAGATGCTTACCTTTGTACTTCATAATTTTAATAGCGTTATCATGAAAAAGTATGTATCGGTATGTTACTCATACCTCATTGTTTCTCTTTCCCTTCTATTTGTTTCTTGTAGCCAGCAAGGTGTCACCTACAAGACGGTTGAAGTGAAAGTTCCGTTCCCCATGGAGCCGATAAAAGAGTGTGTATTTCCCGAAAGAGTCTTTTCCATTGTGGATTATGGGGCTGTGGAAGGTGGAAAGGAAATAAATACGGAAGCCATCGGCAAAGCCATTGCCGCCTGTCACGAAGCCGGGGGCGGTCTCGTGGTGATTCCCGCCGGAGAATGGCTGACAGGGCCCATCCACTTCAAGAGTAATGTGAACCTGCACCTGGAAGAAAATGCAGTGGTACGCTTTACTGATAATCCGGAAGATTATCTGCCTGCCGTAATGACTTCCTGGGAAGGGATGGAGTGTTACAATTACTCCCCTCTCGTCTATGCCTTTGAATGTGAGAATATTGCCATTACGGGAAAAGGAATACTGAAGCCTTACATGGATTTATGGAAAATATGGTTCGCCCGCCCCGAAGCCCACATGAATGCTTTGAAAGAACTCTACACTCAGGCATCGACCGATGTTCCGGTAGAACAACGCCAGATGGCGGTAGGTGAGAATCACATGCGCCCGCATCTCATTCAGTTCAACCGCTGCAAAAATGTATTGCTCGACGGCTTTAGGATTGAAGAAAGCCCGTTCTGGACCATCCACATGTATATGTGCGACGGCGGCATTGCCCGTAACCTGAATGTAAAAGCACATGGACACAATAATGACGGCATTGACTTGGAAATGACCCGCAATTTCCTGGTAGAAGACTGTACCTTCGACCAAGGAGATGACGCGGTAGTGATTAAAGCCGGACGTAACCGTGACGCTTGGCGGCTGAATACACCCACAGAAAACATTGTAATCCGCAACTGCCATATACTGGAAGGACATACCCTACTTGGCATTGGCAGTGAAATTTCAGGCGGTATCCGCAACGTCTACATGCACGATTGCGAAGCACCTAATAATGTGCACCGGTTGTTCTTTATCAAAACCAACCACCGCCGGGGAGCTTTCATCGAAAATATTTATATGGAGAACATCAAAACCGGAACTACACTGCGCGTATTCGAAATCGACACGGACGTACTGTATCAGTGGAAAAACCTTGTGCCTACATACGAAGAACGGATTACCCGCATCGAAAACATCCACATGAATGGCATCGAATGCAAATCGGCCAAAATGATTTATGACTTGAAGGGAGATCCGAAATTACCAGTGAAAAACGTCGAACTGAAAAACATCCATGTCAGTTTACTCACAGATAGCGCATCCCGTGTAGAATATGTGGAGAATATTACGACCGACCACATAACTTTCGATAAGAAAAATTCCGATGCATTTTCTGAATTGGACCGCTATTTGCATAATAAATAACGATAGATTCGTCAAATAACAGGGAGAGATTGGGCAAAACAGGAAAGTAAGCGTACAGGTAGCGGAGATTTATTGTATTTTTGTTGCAATGACAAATTAATAACGTAAACGGCCATGCTAAGACACATACATTTCCTGCCCCTGTTATGTCTGTTACTGTTCAGCATCAACAGTGCAGCACAACCTTACATCCTGCGCCATCTCGGCGTAGAGGACGGATTATCGAACAACTATGTCCGGGACATAGCACAAGACAAACAGGGGTGCATCTGGATAGCGACGGAACTGGGATTGAACCGCTTTGACGGAAGTAAATTCACCACCTACAAAAGCAATAATTCGCAACTGAATAGCGACGCACTAAACGTATTGCTATATGATGAAGAAGAAAACCGGCTATGGATAGGCGATAAGTTCGAAGGAGTCAGCACATTGGATTGCTCCACTTACCAATTCCAAGACTACCAACCGCAGGCAGGAGTGGATATCAGCAATATCGTTTATCTCTCGCACGCTGCCGACGGAGGAATATGGCTCACTCCCCATTATGGAAGCATCGTGCTTTACAACAAACAGAACCAGACATTCGAAAAACTTTCGGATATGGGTTTCAAAGGTCTGAATCATTCAAATTGGTGCGCCTTCGATGATGGTGAAGGTCATTTATACATAGGCCATGCACAGGGTGGAATGACCATTGCGGATCTGAAGAGCAAGACAATCCGCAGTTTCTATTATGAACCGGACAATCTCCGAAGCCTGCCGGGCAACAGCGTTTACTCCATCTACAAAGACCACCTGGAAAACATCTGGGTAGGAACAAACCGCGGACTCGGACTCTTCAACCCGCGAACAGGAGAGTTCACCGTATTCCGACACGAATACGGCAACCCGCATTCACTGATTGCCGACCATATTTATGATATCCGGGAAATGAGCGACGGCACGCTATGGATAGCCAGTGATATCGGCGGCATCAGCATACTGGACCTGCATAACATCACTTTCAATAGTCCTGAAAATATTCAGTTCTATAATATTACGGCAGATAATAATAAAAACGGCGTTTCATCCGGCAACATACGCAACTTGCTGCAAGACTCATTCGGGAATATCTGGATAGGTAATTATAGTAGTGGTGTAGACTTCATCAGCCATACGCAGCCGGTATTCCATGTACTGCCCTATCTGGTGGAAAAAGGCAATATCATGAAGAACAAGCCTGTCTGAGGAATATGCAGGGATGAGAAAGGACAGGTATGGCTGGGCGGAGAAAATGAGGTTACTTTGTTTAAAGATAACAAGCTATTGAAGAGCATCAATATCACCCGTTGGCTGTCGAGACCTTACGGTCAGGTATTCTCGATTATCAGCGACGGTCATGGCACGCTGTTACTTGGCATCTACGATGACGGCATGCTCAAGTACGATACCCGCAGCAACCATATAGAGCGCATCCCACTGGATATGGAGAATGTAGATATCATCTCTTTCTTTAAAGATACCGACGAAAGGATATGGGCAGGAACCGAATACGGCATATACAGCTACGCCGACGGCAGGCTCCGTAAAGAAGAAGAACTGAACCGACAATTGCAGGACAGGTCGGTATACGGCATAGTCCGCGACCGACAAGGCAAGTTGTGGGTGGGAGCTTATGGTGGTGGTGTCACGATCTTTGACCGGAATAACAAACTGCTAACAAAGCTGAATACCAATAATCACTTCTGCTCCAATGCTATCAACTCGCTTTATATGGATGCCAAAGGAGGTGTGTGGATTGCTACGCGCAACGGAGTAGGCTATATCAAAGATACCTCCCACCCGGAAGAATTCGAATTGTACGGTTACAAGCACGGTCTTGAAGACACCTTTGTACGTGCTATTTACGAAGATGCCTCAGGAAATATATGGCTCAGCACTAACGACGGCATCTCTTATTGGAACAAGCAAAAACAGAAGTTTGACTGTTACGACTATCGTGACGGCATACCTATGGGGAATTTCATCGAAGGTTCGGCATGCCGCACGGAAGACGGCACGCTCTATTTCGGTTCACTAAACGGAGTTTGCTACTTCAATCCCGAAAGCCTGATTGCAGAACGACAAGTGGCTCCCGTACAGATTATCGAATGCAAAGGACTCGATAATCAGATAGAAAGCCGGAGTGGAGAAACTGTACTCCCCGCCTCCAACGGAAATATTGAATTACCATACGACCGAAACTCCTTCCGCATTTTATTTACTGTGCCCGACTATTCGCAAAGCGGACTGGTGGAATATGCTTATCTCATTGAAGGACTGGAAAACACATGGACCAATACTTTAGGAGAAAGCCAGGTCACCTTCCGTAATATCTCTCCCGGCGAATACACATTCAAAGTGAAAGCCCGACTGAGAAATCAGGAATGGGACGACAGCCATATTGCCATAATTAAAATACACATTTATCCGCCGTTGTGGCTGACATGGTATGCAAAGGTTTTTTATATTCTGCTGGTACTGGCAGGAATATATGCCTGGTTCCGCTTCTACAAGCGTAAACTGATGTTGGAAAGTTCTTTGGAATTAGAGAAGAAAAAGAGTCAGAACGAACAGGAACTGAATAATGAACGGCTACGTTTTTACACCAATATAACCCACGAACTGCACACCCCGCTGACGTTGATACTCGGCCCGCTGGAAGATTTGATAAACGACCCCAATGTACCGGCTTTCTATAGTAGCAAAATAAAAGTTATCCACAGTAGTGCCATCCGCTTGCTGAACCTGATTAACCAGATATTAGAGTTCTGCAAGACCGAAACACAGAACCGGAAACTAACCGTAGCTAAAGGAAATCTGGGTAGTCTGGTAACTGAAACAGGCTTGCGATACAAAAAACTGAACCGGAACAGCAAGGTGATGTTCCATATCCATATCGATACAACAGAAACCAAACTCTATTTTGATACCGACATCGTATCTACCATACTAAATAATCTGCTGAGTAACGCCATTAAATATACACCGGAAGGTGAAATCAGACTCACCATGCGTTCTGTAGCCGAAGAAGAAAACCGATACACGGAAATTGCAGTCAGCGATACCGGATACGGAATAGATGCGGAAGCACTTCCGCACATCTTCGACCGCTACTACCAAGTAAAAGGAAAGCACCAGGCATCCGGCACCGGCATCGGACTTGCTTTGGTGAAATCTCTGGCAGACTTGCATGAAGGCACGCTGAATGTGGAAAGCGAAGCAGGTAAAGGCACCACTTTCTCTTTTCGTATCCTGACGGAGAACACCTACCCCGATGCCTTGCACAAAGAAGAACAACCGGAACTCCTTCCCCAAGAACCAGAAAAGGTAGAAGAAGAAAAGGAAGAAAATGATGTCCGCTCATTGATACTTACCGTAGAAGACAATGATGATATCCGCGAATATATAGCCACCTCTTTCAGCAACCAATACCGGGTGATAACAGCCATCAATGGCAAAGAAGGACTGGAACAGGCACAGAAACACATTCCGGACATTATTATCAGTGACATCATGATGCCTGTAATGGATGGTATAGAACTCTGCAAACAAGTGAAAGCAGATATACGAACCAGCCATATTCCCGTAATCCTGCTTACCGCCAAAGATTCCATTCAGGACAAAGAAGAAGGTTACGAAAGCGGTGCTGACTCTTACCTGACAAAGCCTTTTAGTGCAAAATTGCTGAACAGCCGCGTACACAATCTGTTAGAGTCCCGCCGGAAACTGGCACACCTGATAGCCAACCGTACCCGGGAACTGAAACCATCGGACAATACGCAGGATACCATGAAACTGAACAAACTGGATGAAGATTTCCTGAACAAGTTCACAAATATCGTAGAAGAGAATATAGAAGTGGAAAAACTGGATATGTCCTTTATGACCGATAAGATGAACATGAGCCACTCCACCCTCTATCGGAAAATTAAGAGCCTGACGGGTATGTCAGGCAATGAATTCATCCGGAAGATAAGGTTGAAAAACAGCTTGCGGTTACTGATGGAAGAAGGCCTCAACATCTCGGAGGCTGCCTATGCAAGCGGCTTTAACGATCTCGGCTATTTCCGTTCATGCTTCAGGGAAGAATACGGAATGGCACCGTCGGAGTATATAAAGCAACAAAGATAGGCTTATCCGACGGGTCTTTCAATTCCTAAGATTTCTATTTATGAGAAGTTTTATCAGAGTTAACCATGTCCGTAGTAGAGAAGACACACCAGTCTTTCAGATTATACCCGCCCTGTCCGCCGGCAAAGTCATGTCCGGTGTACAGCCAAAGGATATCGCCTTCGACAAAAGCAGCAGGATCGGTTGTATGCTTATGCGTAATGATCGGATTTCCGTCCGATTTAAAATGGAACGGTGCATTTTCTCCCCATTCCTTCTGCAAAGCATCCAGTTCTTCTTGCGTAAGGGAAATGACGGAACCGTGCCTCGGATGAAAATCCTTATTGAAAGGCTTGTTGCGGCGCCCATACCCAATGGGCATTTCCAAAGTTCTTCGGAAAATCTTTTGCCAGTTCGATGTACGAATGGGTCCAATGGATAAGGTCATCGGACTTCATCAGAACGATACCCGGATTAGGACCCCATCCGTTCTTTGCCACGTTCATATCCGTGGCCACTATATAGAAACTCTTACCATCTTCTCCCCTCATGATATGTGGGTCGCGTATGCCGCCACTTTTAGAGATGGTATCCGAACTGACAACAGGATAATTGCGATTCAAAGCTTTCCAGTTGACGGCATCTGTACTGATTCCAAACCGCAAATGTTCTTGCTGTTTTCCCTGCCCTTCGAAGTAGGCAAACAGATAACCGGCGAATGGAGATTTAGAAACCTCTGTAACGGCAGTGCTACGAGCCATTATACTTGCCGATAAAATAATAAATAGCAGGAATAAGCTTGTTTTCTTGTTCATGGTATACTCTGTTAATGAAATAAATGATTGGTGCAAATGTACCGAAAGAACCTCAGTAGGAATGACTACATTTGTGTCAAAAAGGGAGATAAAAACAAGTCATTAAGAATGAAAAGAGGGCATACTCTGACTTTTGAGCTGCCCTCTCTTATAAATACTACCTACTGAAAACTGTAACTAAAAAAACTACCCTTTGTTTATTAATACCAATCTTATGTTAATCTATAACCTATTGTCGATGTTGCAAAGATAGAGTGAAATTTTCATTCAGTAGTAGCACAATTGTTTCATAAAAGGTGATAAATCAGTCAATTTTCAGTTTATCCCCCGATAAATCGACTTTAAACAGGTGCGGAATACGAATATATCGCCCGTTCACATCTTTATGACTATGAACCGACATCATCCACTCACCATCCAAAGTACGGAACAGCATTCCATGTCCGAAGTTAGGCGGAGTGATCGGTTCTTTCTTTTGTATCCAGGGTCCATCCAGAGTTCCACTCTCGGAATAGGCAACGCCTTGTGTATAGTCCTGGAATACCCAGCTTGTCCATATCATACCTAACCGGCCCGTACCTGTGCGGAAAAGCCATGGTCCGTCGGTTACACGGTTGGGCAATACTTTGTCCCCCATCTTCTCACGGCTCCAGGGAGAGTCACTGGCACGGAAAAGAATCTTTCCTTTGCCGATAGAACCGCTTAAATCGGGCTTTAATTCAATCTTTTCCATCGTACCGTTCCAGTTTTGCAGCCATTCGTGGCAATAGATCATATAAGGTTTGCCGTCACTATCCACCCAGAATGTTCCATCAAGGGTAGGCATATTCTCGGGTAGGTAAGTGGGGTCTTTCATAGGTTTATAAGGGCCATCCGGTTTATCACTGACCAGGATGTGGCTGGCACGACGGGGGATGACGTTTCCTTTTACGGTATCAATCTTGATGGCGCTATTCGTAAAAGTGGCGAAATAGTAATATTTTCCATTGTATTCGTGCAGTTCAGCTGCCCAGATTTCGGGTTTAGGGCCCATCCAGGAGTCAGGATCAGTTTCTGCTACACGATAAGGGCCTTCCCAACGGGCAAGGTCTTTGCTTTTCCAAAGGAGGCCGCCGGTAC
>Ga0192245_10357_pt1 | contig 21495 bp, 20 predicted proteins | sample Koala_Koa27_M3_FD_131238 | JGI IMG/M metagenome (GOLD analysis project Ga0192245, IMG submission 131238) | Enriched cells from koala feces incubated with labeled cellulose particles, San Francisco Zoo, California, United States - Koala_Koa2-7_M3 ...
AACAATACAGCTAGTTTGTTTGAGTATGAACAACCTGACGGTACCGTATTTGATTTTTATATTAACAATGGAGTGAAGAATATTTATTTCGAAGTAAAATATACTGAGGAAACATTTGAGACAAAAAGCAACTCGAACAACGATAACTCTCGATGGTATAAACATTATCAGCCATCTATGGATAAAATACTGAAGGATAATACCAATGCTAAAGATTTATTTTTCTCACAATATCAGTTGTGGAGAAATATTGTTCGCATAAGCAACAACGATACAGTTGTATTTGTCTTTCCTGCATCAAGAAAGGATTTAGAAGCAGAGGTCAATAGCGCCATTGAAAAAGTTAAGCCTGAATATGCGAATAGTATAAAAATCTTGCATATTGACGACATTTGTAAAAGTGGGGAGAATCATGATAAGTTATCCTCCCATTATGCTAAATTCAGAGAAAAATATCTGGAATATTGAGTTGTATATAAAGTTTAACAACTAAAATAAAAAATGCCGCATTACTCCATTCTTACCATCCCGGCCAGCTGCACGAAATAATCATTTGACCAAATATCAAGTTCTTTTGGATTGCGCATGAAAGGCAGGACATCAGCCTTTACTTGCTTTATATCAGCTGTAGAAAGACGCTCAATGAGTTTCTCTTTGAATAACTCTGGAGTAATATTCTCATTGTTAAACTGCTTGCATCGTTCTGCCAAATGGGTAAAATCCAACGGAACATTATGGCGTACATACCATTCAAAATCGTACCAATCACGACCTTTGACCCTATTCTTCCATGCACGATAGACCAGTGCGTGCATCTTGCCTGCAAACAGGTCCGGAAGTGTGAAACAACGAGTCATAAATGAATGTGGTTGGAGCAATAGCTTTTGTTCCGTCTTGAAGTTCAACGGTGGACATGTATCTACTTCAATCTTTATCTTTATTGACTTTTCTGTTTGGAAAGTCACATCATACACATCAGTATTATCTTTAAGAAATGCCGATTCGACCTTTCCAAAATTCTTTTTATCCTTTTTCTTTATTTCAACCTCACGGCCTACCATTGCAAAGACGTCAATGATAGCAGGAAAATATTTCGTAAAATCGAACTTGTCATCTTGCGCAAGCAGTGAGAAATCCATATCCTCACTGAAACGCTGCAAGCCATGAAAGATTCTCAGGCAAGTTCCGCCATAAAACGCAGCCGACTCAAAGAAGCCCTCAGCATACAGGCCTGCAAGTATCATTTGTTGGTTAACTTCAAATATGGCGTTTCTCTTATGTTGCTCAGTTGTTAAATCATAATGGGAGAGCATATTGTCGAATATCTCATTTTTCATCGTCTTAAGAATTTTAATAGTGTTGAAATTGAATCAGCCTTTTTACCAACCTTTATATAATCTTCAAATATGGTTGCGTCCATATTATAAAACTCATCCATATCCATACGAATATCCTGCTCAAGATATGTCTCCACATCCTTCATATAACGAAGAATGACTTTTGAGGAATTGGCAATCAAATCACACAAAGCCTTTTCCGGTGATGCAATAAGAAATGCATAGTCACCTTTATTCATACTCCTTACTCCTATCGGAAATGCCTTTCTTGAAATATATTTGTAGTCATAATTGCCGACTGGAGTTTGAAAGCTTCGGGGATGTTTTACTGTCATTGATTGATGAACATATACAGCCTCTGGGATAAGTCCATAATATCGTAGTGCAGTAGACATTGAAATATACGAAGGTGTATAGAGATGATTGGCAATCAACTCACTCGATAGAGTCTTTCCTGAATATTCGGGGTTGATCACATAAAGTCCTCGCTTAAGTCTGATGATAACCCCTTGCTTTTCCAGCCAGGTTACTTTCTTGTCAGCAGACTTAAGTTCCGGATATAACGATTCAATGATTGAAGTCGTTACTGGAATAGTTCCTATTTCATTTAATTGCCTGTCCATACTGCAAATATAGTAATATTTTGAACAATAAAAGAAATAATACTTCTTTTTCTGTTCAGAATATTACTGTTAAGGCTATCTTAAAAAAATAGCGACCGCTGTCACATAAGTCGTCATTTGTAACAATCACTGAAACACTGACCACACAGCAACTAAACTATATTAACCTTATAGCCGGAGAAAAGGCCCTCAGTTCAACTGAAGTGATGCATCGCTATCAAATATCTTCAACGACTTCAATATCCCGCTCAAAGGCTACCCTTATCAAGAATGACATATTGGATAATAAGGCTGGTGAAATCTCGTTTCAGGACCCGATTTATGCCTATTGGCTAAAGACTGAGTATTTCGCAAAATAATCATAATGTCCCCCTTGTTTCAGAGCCATTTTTGTACCTTTTCTCATCAAAAAACGGCATTTTTCACAAGTTTTTGTACCGCACATTTTGATATTCAAGAAATTACACTTACTTTTACTTTCCAAAATGGAGGTACAAGCCGAGAATGGTGCTAAAAATCACTAACTTACACATTCTCAGATACTTGCCAACCTGCTGGTTGTACCTTTTAGAGCGCTATACTATTGATAATCAACGATGTACACATACTGCATCGTAAAATATGGGTAACAAGGTAAGAATTGAAAGAATCTGTGAATTTTGCGGGAAAACTTTCATAGCAAAGACCTGCAAGACACGTTTCTGTTGCAAGGCTTGTAACGACAAGTATTACAAGGAGTTAATTAGAAGTGACCGCTATAATGCAGTCACAAAAGAAGTGAAAGAGGAAAAGAAGAAAAGAGTCCGTCTGGCTGTAGATGAACTGGAAGTTATACAGGCGAGAGAATTTATCTGCCTGAAACAACTCGCCATTTATCTGGGGGTAAGCAGAAGAAGTATTTATACTTACATGCGGATTTATAAAATTCCATTTTCATAAATTGGTAGTAGAATTATTGTTAAACGCAAAGAGGTTGACACGGTTATGATGAATTTAAAAAGCGTAAAAACAATGCAAGAGAGATCTATTAAGTCTACAAAAACAATTACTGATTTCTACTCTGCAAAAGAGATAGAAGAAAAGTACCAGATTTCTTATAGCAGACTTTATGTGATTGCTAAAGAAAACAACATTCCTTCAGCCACTCTTTCAGGAAAGAGACTGTTCAGTATGGAACATATTACCTGTATTTCAGGAAGTTAAGATGCAAGGAAGCTGAAGAAACAACAGAGTGGTACACAATCGAACAGATCCAGAAAATCTACAAGATGACGGTAAAGGCCGTACACAGCTTTACCACAAGGTATAAAATTCCCAAGAAAAAGGAAAAGACCGGGAATACCACCTTGTATTCCAAGAAACATGTTGATGAAATCAAAAATGCCCGGATTGGAGAGGACGGATATATAACCGTCCCCGAAGCTTGTGCATTGTTTAATGTAGATCGTGACACTATCTACAACAGATGCAAATGGTACAACATTCCCAAGAAGACAAAGGGAAAGAATGTCATTATAAGCATTGAAGGACTCAGAAAGGTGTTTGGTACAGGAAACATTGCCATAAATAATGTTAATGAACCTGCCTTAGCCGCACATGAGTAAACGGCAATCTATGACAAACAACACTAATGTATCACCTATCAAATCCGAATTATCATGATTTCAAAAGTATATCTTAGAAAAAAGAAAATAAGTAAGGGAAGAGTTTCATTATATCTTGACTTCTACCCTCCTATTCTCATTCCTGGAACTAACAGAACAACACGACGCTATTTTCTCAATGTACATCTTCCGGAAAAGCCCAAATCATTTGCGGAACGTGAACATGTAAAAAGTATTATGCAGAAGATGGAAATATTTCGTCTGAGAGTACTGGAGCAGATAATAAACGAAAAAAAAGAATCCACAAAGCCATCAAATTTACTCACCTCTCGTAAACCTTAAGATTACTTTTACCAATTGGGAGAATTTCCATTATCAGCGCTACTGATAACTCATCGACTTACGCCCTTTAGCATATAAACTTACGGAAACGATTCATTAAAATTTGGTAGGAAGGTAGTTCCAAGATAATTCATTAATTCGTATCTTTAACGCTCAAAATACGCACTGTACCATGAAAAAGTATTTCAACCATCTGACAATGGCCCTGGCCATCACAGGCGCACTCACCGCCTGCCAGCCACAGGGCAAGGGCATCCGCCTGGAACACCAGGGCGACACGCTCACCATCGTACACATCGCCAACCCACAGAAATACCTCATCCTGCCCATACAGGAATCGTGTGGCGAAGGTAAGGTGAAACTCCTCACCGGAAGTCCCGCCGATGTGGCCATAGACGTACGTCTGGCCGTGGATAGCGTAGACTACTACATACCCTTCGCCCTCCCGCAGGGAAGCAAGGAAGCCACCATCACCATCGGACGCATACCGGCAAACGCCATATGCTGGGACAGTATCCGCCTGGCCGACACCTTCGATACGACCAACACCGACTATTACCGTCCCGTCTATCACCACACCCCGCTCTACGGATGGATGAACGACGCCAACGGACTGGTCTACAAGGACGGGGAATACCACCTCTACTTCCAGTACAACCCCTACGGCTCCAAGTGGGGCAACATGCACTGGGGACACTCGGTGAGCCGCGACCTCGTACATTGGGAACACCTCGATCCCGCCATCGCACGCGATACCCTGGGACACATCTTCTCGGGTAGCTCCGTTGTCGACCATCTCAACAGTGCCGGCTATGGCAAAGATGCCATGATTGCCTTCTACACCTCGGCAAGCGACGAACACGGGCAGATACAATGCATGGCATATAGTACCGACAACGGACGCACGTACACCAAATACGAAGGAAACCCCATCCTCACGCCTTTCGACGGGCTGAAGGACTTCCGCGACCCGAAGGTGTTCTGGTACGAACCCGCCCAGAAATGGTACATGATCGTTTCGGCCGACAAGAACATGCGTTTCTATGCCTCGACCGACATGAAGAACTGGGAATACCTGAGCCAGTTTGGCGAGGGATATGGCGTACAACCCAACCAGTTTGAATGTCCCGACTTCATCCAGCTGCCCGTAGACGGAGACAAGAACCGGATGAAATGGGTGATGATTGTCAACATCAACCCCGGATGCCCCTTCGGAGGTAGCGCCACCGAGTATTTCGTGGGCGACTTCGACGGAAAGGAATTCCATTGCGATAACGATAAGAGCATGACCAAGTGGCTCGACTTCGGTAAAGACCACTACGCCACCGTATGCTTCTCGAACACCGGCGACCGTACCATTGCCGTGCCCTGGATGAGCAACTGGCAATATGCCAACGTAACCCCCATCCGTCAGTACCGTGGAGCCAATGCCCTCCCGCGCGAGCTCTCACTCTACACCCGTAACGGAGAAATCTACATGGCTGCCAACGCCGTGAAAGAAACCCAGGCATTACGCAAGGGCACCACTCCCGTCAACGATTTTACCCTGGCCGACGAGCACCTGGTAAGCCCGCTTGCCACCGGAACCGAAGGCGCTTGCGAGCTCGAGATGGACATCACTCCCGGCAAGGCCCAGACCGTAGGCTTCAAGCTCCAGAACGATAAGGGCGAATACGTCAACATCTACCTCGACATGAAGACCGGCCGACTCGTCATGGACCGCACACAAAGCGGACTGGTGCAATTCGGCGAGAAATCCGAACCCCACTTCAAGGAAAACTACGACGGACGTAAGACGGAGTCGGTGAACTACGTCAACGACTTTGCCCTAGGCACCTGGGCACCCCTCTCGCTATGCGAAGGCAAGACCTACCACCTCGACGTGTTTGTGGACAAATGCTCCATCGAAATCTTCGTGGACGGCGGACGCATTGCCATGACCAACCTCGTGTTCCCCACCCAGCCCTACAACGCCCTGCGTTTCTACACCCAGGAAGGCGAGGCACAGGTGTCGAACATCAAGGTACACCAACTTGGATTGTAACACTAAACCCAAAAACCAATATTCCATGAAACACCTCATTACTACGGTGGTACTGGCCCTGCTGGCCATCCATCTGAACGCCAACGAAATGAAACAAATCCGTATCTCAACCGACCACACCGACCTCGTACTCCAGGTGGCACCCAACGGACGCCTCTACCAGAGCTACCTCGGCGCGAAGCTTCTCAACGAAGCCGACCTCAAAGACCTCGCATGGAGCGTACATGCCGCCTCCGACGGAAGTGTGAGCCAACGCGGATGGGAAGTATATAGCGGGTCGGGCAACGAAGAATTCTTCGAACCCGCCCTGGCAGTAACCCACAACGGCGGAAACCCCTCGACGTGGCTCTACTACGTATCTTCCGACACGCATCCGGTTGAGGGAGGCGTACAGACCGACATCGTGCTACGCGACGACAAGTACCCCGTAGAGGTGACCCTGCACTACGTGGCTTATCCTCGGGAAGACGTCATCAAAACCTGGACGAGCATCCGCCACGCCGAGAAAAAGCCCGTCGTGCTATCGGCCTACGCCTCGACCATGCTCTACTTTTGCCGGGAAGCCTATTACCTCACCGAGTTCAGCAGCGATTGGGCCAAAGAAGCCCAAATGAGCACCCAACCCCTGCTCTTCGGCAAAAAAGTAATAGACACCAAGCTGGGTAGCCGGGCCGCCATGCACACGCACCCCTTCTTCATCGTGGGGCTCGACCAGCCCGCACACGAACGCCAGGGCGAAGTCTTGATGGGCACCCTGGGATGGACAGGCAACTTCCGCTTTACCTTCGAGGTAGACAACGTGGGAAACCTGCGCATCATCCCCTCCATCAACCCCTACGCCTCGGCCTACAAGCTAGCGGCCGATGAGGTGTTTACCACCCCCGAATTCATCTTTACCCTGAGCACCGAAGGCACCGGACAAGGAAGCCGCAACCTCCAGGCATGGGCACGCAACTACCAGCTCAAGGATGGCAAAGGCGCACGCCTCACCCTGCTCAACAATTGGGAGAATACGGGATTCAACTTCAACCAGGACATTCTGGCCGACCTGATGAAGGAAGCCAAAGACCTGGGTGTGGATATGTTCTTGCTCGACGACGGATGGTTTGGAAACAAATATCCCCGCAAGGACGATCATGCCGGACTAGGCGATTGGGACGTGACGCACGACAAGTTGCCCGGAGGCATCCGTGCACTGACCGACGCGGCACGGGAAGCCGGAGTGAAATTCGGCCTTTGGATAGAACCCGAAATGGTGAACCCCAAGAGCGAACTCTTCGAAAAGCATCCCGAATGGGCCATCCACTACCCCAACCGGAACATGTACTACTACCGTAACCAGCTGGTGCTCGACCTGAGCAACCCCGACGTACAAGACTACGTGTATGGCATCGTAGACAAGCTGCTGGCCGAAAACCCCGACATTGCCTACTTCAAGTGGGATTGCAACAGCCCCATCACCAACATCTACTCGCCCTACCTCAAGGACGAGCAGGGACAACTCTACATCGACCACGTGCGTGGCGTGTACAACGTGATGAAGCGCGTCAAGGAACACCATCCCGACGTACCCATGATGCTTTGCTCGGGAGGAGGAGCCCGGTGCGACTACGAGGCGTTGAAGTACTTCACCGAATTCTGGTGTAGCGATAACACCGATCCCGTGGAACGCATCTACATCCAATGGGGCTTCTCGCAATTCTTCCCCGCCAAGGCCATGTGCGCCCACGTCACCAGTTGGAACAAGTCGGCCTCCGTCAAGTTCCGCACCGATGTGGCCTCCATGTGTAAGTTGGGCTTCGACCTGGGCCTGAAGGAACTGAGCGCCGAAGAGCTGCTCTATTGCCAACAGGCCGTGGCCAACTGGAAACGCCTCCAGGATGCCATCCTCGAAGGCGAACAGTACCGCCTGGTATCGCCTTACGAGAGCAACCACATGGCCCTGAACTACGTGAACCGGAACCAAAGCAAGGCCGTACTCTTTGCTTACGACGTGTATCCGCGCTACCAGGAGAAGTTGCTCTCCGTCAAGTTACAGGGCCTCGACCCGCACAAGCGCTACAAGGTGGAAGAAATCAACCTGATGCCCGATGCGCGTGCCACGCTCCCGGCTCACGGAAAGGTATTCTCGGGCGACTATCTGATGAAAATCGGACTCGACGTGTTCGGATTCAAACCGATGCAAAGCCACGTGGTGGAATTGACGGAAGTGGAATAACCTAACTTCCATAATATCTTTAACTTCTATAACTTTAAAAAAAGACATGACCTCAAAACAACAAATGAAATACGGAAGGCTGATTCCCGTCATGCTCTGCTTCTTCGCCATGGGCTTTGTAGACCTGGTGGGCATCGCCTCCAACTATGTGAAGGCCGATTTGGGATTGAACGACTCCCAGGCCAACATCTTCCCGTCGCTCGTGTTCTTCTGGTTCCTCATCTTCTCCGTGCCCACGGGCATGCTGATGAACCGCATCGGACGGAAAAACACCGTATTGCTGAGCCTGGTAGTGACCGCCCTGTCGCTCATGCTCCCGCTCTTTGGCGACGGATATGCGTTGATGCTCTGCTCTTTCTCACTCCTCGGTATCGGAAACGCCCTGATGCAAACCTCACTCAACCCTCTGTTGAGCAACATCATCTCGGGCGACCGTCTGGCCAGCTCGCTCACCTTCGGCCAGTTCGTCAAGGCCATAGCCTCTTTCCTGGCTCCCTACATCGCCATGTGGGGCGCTACGCAAGCCATGCCCACCTTCGGACTTGAGTGGCGCGTGCTTTTCCCCATCTACATGGTGGTGGCCATCATTGCCATCCTCTGGCTCTCGTCTACCCCCATTGAGGAAGAGAAACCCGACCGTGCATCGAGCTTTGCCGATTGCCTGCGCCTGCTTGGAAAGCCCTTCATCCTCTTGTGTTTCCTGGGCATCATGTGCCACGTGGGTATCGATGTGGGTACCAACACCACGGCTCCCAAACTCCTGATGGAACGCATCGGGCTCACACTCGACGAGGCCGGATTTGCCACGAGCCTTTACTTCATCTTCCGTACGGCCGGATGCCTGCTGGGCACCTTTATCCTCCAGCACCTCTCGGGCCGCCGGTTCCTGGGCATCAGTGTGGCATGCATGCTGGTAGCCATGATTGGATTGCTCGTTTCCGATGCCCACTATGTCATCTACGCATGCATCGCACTCATCGGTTTTGGCAACTCCAACGTATTCCCCATCATCTTTGCCCAGGCGCTCACCGCGGTGCCCGACAAGAAGAACGAGGTTTCGGGGCTGATGATTATGGGCCTCTTCGGCGGAACGGTATTCCCCCTGCTCATGGGAGTTGCCAGTGATGCCATCGGACAAAGCGGAGCCGTAGCCGTGATGACCATCGGCGTGCTCTACCTCGTAGGCTATACGTTGAAAATGAAGAAATAATTCGCGCGTGCCGGATTGTCGAGCACTTGAGGGGCACACGTCCTCGGAAAGGCCCCGGCAATCCGCCCACGAGAGAGAGCGGAAAAGATATATCCGCGACCCGAAAAAATATATCGAGAGAAAACATACATCTTTTTTAACTCAATTACTAATATCTACCCACAACCATGAATAATCATCCAATCGTAGTCGGAATGGGCGAAGCACTCTGGGACGTGCTTCCCGAAGGAAAAAAACTGGGTGGCGCCCCCGCCAACTTTGCTTATCACGTATCACAATTTGGCCTTGAAAGCCGTGTAGTGAGCGCCGTGGGCGAAGACAAGCTGGGTGCCGAGATTCTCGAAAACTTCCGCCAAAAGCAACTTTACGGCCTGATAGAGACCGTTCCCTATCCCACCGGAACCGTTCAGGTGGAACTCGACGCCGAGGGCGTGCCCTGTTACGACATCAAGGAAGGAGTGGCTTGGGATAACATTCCCTACACGCAAGCCCTCGAAGGACTGGCCCGCCAGACGCGTGCCGTATGTTTCGGTTCGCTGGCCCAACGGAGTGTCGTTTCCCGGCAAACCATCCACCGGTTCCTCGACGCTATGCCCGATGATGCCGACACGCTCCGCATCTTCGACATCAACCTGCGTCAGAGCTTCTACACCAAAGAAATCTTGTGCGACTCGTTCAAGCGTTGCAACGTATTGAAAATAAACGATGAAGAACTGGTTACCGTGAGCCGCATGTTCGGATATCCCGGCATCGACCTTCAAGACAAGTGTTGGATTCTTCTGGCCAAATACAACCTGAAGATGCTTATCCTGACATGTGGGGTAAACGGAAGCTACGTCTTTACACCCGGACATATCTCGTTTGTAGAAACACCCAAAGTCCAGGTAGCCGATACCGTGGGTGCCGGCGATTCGTTTACGGCCGCCTTCACTTCGGCCATCCTGCGCGGACGTTCCGTAGCCGAAGCACACCGCCTGGCAGTCGACACCTCGGCTTACGTTTGCACCCAACAGGGTGCTATGCCTCTCTTGCCTAAGAATCTAACTAACAAGCTAGTATAAGCCCAACCGAATACCACTCCCCTTTTTGCGGACAAATGTTATGTACTATATGGTAAACATTTTCCATAAAAAGGGGAATTATTTATTAACAAGGACATACAGACATTTCCCGATGAGTATCATCCCTTCCGTGACGGTAGTAGGTTAGAAGCAAATTTGTAACAGGTAAGAAGCGCGCTCGTAACAGGTAAGAAGTACACTTGTAACAGGTAAGAAGCAAAGCCAGGATTTCACTTTTTTTCTCCTTCCATGCGCAACATTCCCATCATCATTATAGACACCAAACACGACAAACCAACCTTCTTCTTCACCAAAGTGTCACACAATTACCGTACCCTCTTGTTTAAAAACACATCCATATCCACTTCTAGATCGATATCGAAAAAGGCCAAAGTGCATTTTCATAACACATTGTCCAACGCCTTTAAATTTAGTATGAAAGTGAGAATTCCACTGAGTTCTTAAGACGCAAATTTGAGGGCTAAAAAATAGGACTTATTCGCCCCGGAATTGCAAAAGCCGTTCGTAGACACGCGGATGTAGGAAATAGCGCACATCCTTCCCTTCTTCCATTGATTGGCGGATGAACGTGGCGCTAATGTCGAGTATCGGCGAGGAGGTGACGCGAACACATCCTCGCAAAGCCTCGCCCTCCTCCACGGGATAACCGGGACGAGGATATACCAGAATCTGGTTTTCGGCCAGAATCTTTTCCGACTCATACCAACGGGGAAACGATAACCAGTTGTCCGACCCGATAATCAGGTGAAAACGATCGGACGGATAAAGCTCACGCAAGCGTTGTAAAGTATGTATCGTGTACGAAGGACGGGGAAGATGAAACTCCAGATCGGAAACACGAAACTTGGGATAACCCTCGATAGCCAGGCTTACAAGCTCCAGCCGGAAATCGTCAGGCAATAGTTCCTGCCCAACCTTGAAGGGATTGCGGGGGGTGACGAGAAACCACACCTGATCCAACCCCTCGAACTCGCAAAGGTAATTGGCTAAAGCCAAGTGCCCGATATGGATGGGATTGAACGATCCGCTAAAGATGCCGATTTCCATACCCCTGACTACTTTTTCCCTTTCAAACGAAGTACAAATGCGGCGCTATTATAGAGGGTAAGCACCATTACAAAGCCCATACCGATGGCAAAAACCAGTTCGTCGTGCCGGATATTTTCTACGAGCAACCACACGGCACAAGCCAGCAGGATGAGGTTCACCACCAACAACCAGCGCATAGCCTTACGCGACAAGTTCTTTCCGCTATAATCTTTCGTCATACGTTCAGGAATTGGGTAATCACGCTCAAAGCCTCGGACTTGGCCGTTTCGAGGTCATCATTCACAATCACCTTGTCAAACTTCGGGGCAAACGACAATTCGTATTCAGCCTTCGCCACACGGGCTTCAATCACCTCGGGAGCATCGGTGCCACGTCCTTCCAAACGCTTGCGCAACTCCTCGACCGAAGGTGGCTGGATGAAAACCGAAAGGGCACGCTCACCATAAAACTTCTTGATGTTGCATCCGCCTACCACATCGACATCAAATATCACGTTCTGACCCGCCTCAAGTTGCTTTTCGACCTGTGCCTTGAGGGTACCATAAAAACGGTCTTTATACACCTCTTCGTACTCCAGGAACTCATTGTTGGCAATGCGTTCGCGGAACTCTTCGGGCGATAGGAAAAAGTATTCCACTCCGTTATGTTCCGTGCCGCGTGGCGGACGGCTCGTGGCCGAAATAGAGAAGGCCAGGTTGAGGTTTTGTGTCAGCAAATAGTTGATGATAGTAGACTTGCCCGAACCCGAAGGGGCGGAAAATATAATCAGTTTGCCCATACAACGTATCTATATTTTTTACATCACGTTCAATACTTGTTCCTTAATTTGCTCCAGTTCGTCTTTCATCTGAACCACGATTTTTTGCATCTCGGCGTGGTTGGACTTGCTACCCAGCGTATTGATTTCACGCCCCATCTCCTGGGCTATGAAACCAAGCTTCTTACCCTGGCCGCTACCGTTTTCGAGCGTGGCGATGAAATATTTCAGATGATTGGACAAGCGCTGCTTCTCTTCGTTGATATCAAGCTTCTCAATGTAGTAGATAAGTTCCTGCTCCAGACGGTTTTTGTCATAATCCACACTGATGGTCTTTTCCAAAGCATCGACTATGCGATCCTTGATTTTGCCCACCCGCTCTTTTTCGTAAGGCTCTACCTTTTCGAGCAAGGCAACAATGTTGGCAATTTTCTCACGGAACTTCTTTTCGAGGGCAGCACCTTCCTGCTTACGGAAATCCACCAGATGGCCGATGGCTTCTTCGACGGCAGCATGAACCACAAGCCACTCTTCCTCACTCAATTCCTGTACTTCGTTCTTCGCCATCACATCCGGCATACGAAGCAAGGTCGAAAACCAATCAGAAGGTTCGGGTATGCCCGCCGACGCCGAAATCTCCTTAATCCGGTTGCAATAAGCTACCACCAGTTCCTGATTGATTGGAGTAGCAGCTTGGTCGGCATCTTTCTTTTCTACCCACAGGTTAAAATCCACTTTTCCACGTTCCAACACTTTGGCAATCTCGTTGCGGATTTCCATCTCTTTTTCACGATAAAGAGGAGCAATGCGTGCCGAGAGGTCCATTGCCTTACTGTTAAGAGATTTTATCTCAACATTGATTTTCTTATCAGGCATCTCAGCAGTAGCTTTGCCATAGCCCGTCATTGATTGTATCATAATGCTTCTTAAGTTTTGCGCAAAATTACAGGATTATTTTAATTAGTGAAAATAATCACGTATTTTTGTCAGCTGATTAAATATTAAGACTATAAGCCATGTCATGCATCTTACATATTGAAACATCCACTTCGGCCTGCTCAGTAGCCGTAAGCGAAGATGGACAAAATGTTTTCACAAAAGAAGATTTGAAGGGACCGTCCCACGCCGTATCGTTGGGAGTTTTTGTTGACGAAGCCCTATCGTTTGCCGACAGCCACGCCATGCCGCTCGATGCGGTAGCCGTAAGCTGCGGACCGGGTTCGTACACAGGTCTGCGCATCGGCGTATCGATGGCTAAAGGTATCTGTTACGGACGCGACCTTCCCCTCATAGGCATCCCCACCCTGAAAGTGCAATGCGTGCCCGTGCTTCTGTATCACGACGAATTACCCGAAGACGCCCTACTCTGCCCCATGATAGATGCCCGGCGCATGGAAGTATATGCTGCCATCTATGATCGTGCCTTGAAGACTGTGCGCGACATTTCGGCCGACATTATTGATGAAACATCCTACACCGAATTCTTAGACAAGCAACCGGTTTATTTCTTTGGCGACGGTGCAGCCAAATGTAAGGCCAAAATCACACATCCCAATGCACGCTTCATCGACAACATCCGCCCGCTAGCCAGCATGATGTGCCCGCTGGCCGAAAAAGCGATAGCCGAGAATGACTTCAAGGATGTAGCTTATTTTGAGCCTTTCTACCTGAAAGAGTTTGTGGCTTCCAAACCTAAAAAGCTTTTATGACCATAAACTTGCAAACGGAGTCACATTATACAACAATCAATAACCGATTAACAAACAACCCTTACAATAACATGTTATACAATACCCAACAAAAAAGGATGCCTCTGCCTGAATACGGACGTAGTATCCAGAACATGGTAGACCATGCATTAACCATTGAAGACCGCGCTGAACGCCAGTGTTGTGCAAATACCATCATCAACATTATGGGAAACATGTTTCCCCACTTACGTGATGTGCCAGACTTTAAGCACAAGTTATGGGATCATCTGGCTATCATGTCCGATTTCAAGCTAGACATTGATTATCCTTACGAAATTATCCATAAAGACAACCTGAGCACGGCTCCTGAACCAATTCCATATCCTAGTACCCAGATACACTACCGTCACTACGGACGTACACTGGAAATGTTGATAAAAAAAGCATGTGAGCTCCCCGAAGGAGACGAAAAAGACAATCTGGTAGCCTTGATATGTAACCACATGAAAAAAGACTACATGACTTGGAACAAAGATACCGTAGACGACCGAAAAATAGCCGATGACCTTGCCGAACTGTCAGAAGGAAAGCTTCAAATGACTGACAATATAGTCCGCCTGATGGCAATTCGCCTGGAAATGAACTACCGTTCCAAAAACATCGGTCCAGGTAACCGTACCAATATACCCAATAACCGTAACAATAACTATAAACGAAAATATTAAAAAAAGACAGAACATCAGACAGACCGACAGCTGACATTAAAAAAATTCACCCATGGCATCATTTGTAATTGAAGGAGGACACCGACTTTCGGGAGACATTTATCCCCAGGGAGCAAAAAACGAAGCATTACAAATTATCTGTGCTACATTGCTTACTTCCGAGGAAGTAACTGTGTACAACATCCCCGACATTCTGGATGTAAACAATCTCATTCAATTGATGCGCGAAATGGGAGTCGACGTAGCCAAGAAAGATGTTTCTACGTATAGCTTCCGGGCTGAAAACATAGACTTCGCTTATCTGGAAAGCGATGCATTCCTTAGAAAATGCTCAAGTCTGCGTGGTTCAGTCATGTTGGTAGGCCCCATGGTAGCCCGCTTTGGCAAGGCTTTAATTTCCAAACCGGGTGGTGACAAGATTGGACGCCGACGCCTGGACACCCACTTTACGGGTATACAGAGTCTGGGAGCACAATTCAACTACAATGCTTCACGGGGAATCTATGAAATTTCGGCCAAACGCTTGCAAGGTACTTACATGTTGCTCGACGAAGCCTCGGTGACTGGTACGGCCAACATTATCATGACCTCTGTATTGGCCAAAGGCACAACAACCATCTACAATGCCGCTTGTGAACCTTATGTGCAACAGTTGTGCCACATGCTCAACCGCATGGGAGCCCGTATATCAGGCATTGCCTCCAATCTGCTCACCATCGAGGGAGTGGAAAGCCTGCACGGAACGAAACATACTATTCTCCCCGACATGATTGAGGTAGGCAGCTTTATTGGCATGGCCGCCATGACACGTAGCGAACTTACCATCAAAAACGTATCTCATCAGAACCTGGGCATCATCCCGCAAAGTTTCCGGCGCTTGGGCGTTCAAATGGAACAACGGAACGATGACATTTATATCCCTGCACAGGAAAGCTACGAAATAGAATCGTTTATCGACGGTTCTATCATGACCATTGCCGATGCTCCCTGGCCGGGTCTGACTCCCGACCTGCTCAGTGTGATGCTTGTTGTTGCCACACAGGCCAAAGGTAGCGTACTCATCCACCAAAAGATGTTTGAAAGCCGGCTTTTCTTTGTAGACAAGCTCATTGACATGGGAGCACAAATCATACTTTGTGACCCTCACCGGGCGGTAGTTATCGGACATAACCACGGATTCCGCCTGCATGGAGGAAACATGACATCGCCCGACATACGTGCCGGCATAGCACTATTGATAGCAGCCATGAGTGCCGACGGCATTAGTCGCATACACAACATCGAGCAAATTGACCGCGGATACCAGAACATAGAAGGACGCCTCAATGCCATTGGGGCAAGAATAACAAGAATTTAGAATGATAAAGCGAGAAGAAGTATATAAGATAGGCATATTTAACAAGCCACACGGCATCCATGGCGAACTACAATTTACGTTCACCGACGATATCTTCGACCGTGTGGATGCCGAATATGTAGTTTGCCTGCTGGACGGCATTTTCGTACCTTTCTTTCTGGAAGAATACCGTTTCCGTTCGGACAGCACGGCTCTAGTAAAGCTCGAAGGCATCGACACCGCCGAACGGGCCCGCATGTTTACCAACGTGGAAGTATACTTTCCCGTGAAACATGCCGACGAAGCAGATCCCGAAAATCTGACCTGGAACTATTTTGTAGGATTCCACATGGAAGAAATACACCATGGACATCTGGGTGAGGTTACCGATGTGGACACCTCTACCCTCAATACATTATTTGTTATAGACCACGAAGGTACCGAATTGCTTATACCTGCCCGCGAAGAATTTATTGTAGGTATTGACCGGCAGCACAAGGTTATAACTGTAAATCTGCCCGACGGTCTACTGGCACTGGACGAAGCCGAAGAGGCATAGGTCGTTGCTAACCAGTAAACATAAAACACTATAAGAATCTGTTGAACAATGGCAATCAAGAAAAAGAAACGCAACAAAGCCTTTTGGAAAGACATAAAGTTCAAGTACAAACTGACCATCATTAATGAGAATACCCTCGAAGAGGTGGTGGGCCTGCATGTGTCCAAACTGAACGGTATCTCCGTGTTGCTATCTGTACTGACCTTGCTATTTGTCATAGCCTCGCTCATCGTGGCATTTACCCCTTTGCGCAATTACCTTCCCGGATACATGAATAGTGAGGTACGTGCCCAGGTAGTGGAAAATGCCCTCCGTGCCGACTCCCTACAACGCTTGCTGGAAAGACAAAACCTGTTTATCATGAACATTCAGGACATTTTCCGAGGTGAAATCAAGGCTGACACCATACACTCCATCGACTCATTGACCAGCATTCGCGAAGACTCGCTCATGGAACGTACACAACGCGAGGCCGAATTCCGCAAACAATACGAGGAAAACGAAAAATACAATCTGACTAACATAACCGCACGTACCGATGCAGACGGACTGATATTTTACCGCCCCACAAGAGGTATGATAACAAGAACCTTTAATACCGACCAAAAGCATTTCGGCATAGACCTGGCAACAGAAGCGGGCGAAAGCATATTGGCTACCCTGGACGGTACCGTTATCTTAAGCACATATACCGCCGAAAACGGATATGTGATAGAAATACAACATAATCAGGATTTTGTGTCCATATACAAGCATTGCGGTTCACTGCTTAAAAAAGAAGGTGAAGCGGTAAAGGCGGGCGAAGCCATCGCACTGACCGCTTACAAGGAAGAAACAGAGGGAGACATACAAGTGCACTTTGAGCTATGGCGCAAAGGAAAAGCCGTAAATCCGGAACTCTATATTGTATTTTAACAACAATCCAGCCAATAACGAATAATAGCATATTATGAAGAAACAAATAGCCATACTCGGTTCTACCGGCTCCATCGGTACACAAGCGCTTCAAGTCATTGAAGAACATCCCGACTTGTACGAAGCTTATGTACTTACGGCCAACAACCGGGTAGACGACCTCATTGCACAGGCACGTAAATTCAAGCCCGAAGCAGTGGTGATAGCTAACGAAGCCAAATACCCGCAACTCAAGGAGGCATTGGCCGACCTGCCTATTAAGGTATATGCCGGCGAAGAGGCTCTTTGCCAGATTGTGGCCGAAAAACCTATCGACATGGTATTGACCGCCATGGTGGGATACGCCGGTCTAAAACCCACTATCAACGCGATTCGCGCCCGTAAACCCATTGCCTTAGCCAACAAAGAAACACTGGTTGTAGCCGGCGAGCTTATCAACGAACTGGCGCGTATAAACCGCACGCCCATATTACCGGTCGATTCGGAACATTCGGCAGTATTCCAGTGTCTTGCCGGAGAGGCAAACAACGCCATCGAGAAAGTAATACTGACCGCTTCGGGAGGCCCCTTCCGCACCTTTACAGCCGAACAATTGCAGACCGTAACCAAAGAGCAGGCCTTGCATCACCCCAATTGGGAAATGGGTGCCAAGATTACCATCGATTCGGCCTCCATGATGAACAAAGGTTTTGAAGTCATAGAAGCCAAATGGCTTTTTGGTGTCCGTCCCGACCAGATAGAAGTAGTCGTACATCCCCAATCGATTATCCATAGTATGGTACAATTTGAGGACGGCGCCGTCAAGGCACAACTCGGCATGCCCGACATGCGCCTGCCCATCCAGTATGCATTCTCCTTCCCCGAGAGAAAGCAGGCGTCATTCCCTCGACTAGACTTCACCATGTGCACGGAATTGACCTTTGAACAACCCGACACCAACCGCTTCCGCAACCTGGATCTTGCTTACGAGGCTCTGCACCGTGGCGGAAACATGCCCTGCATTGTCAATGCGGCCAATGAAGTGGTAGTAGCCGCCTTCCTGCACGACCGGATTTCCTTCTTAGGAATGAGCGACGTCATTGAAAGAACCATGGAACAGGCCAGCTTCATCGCCAAGCCCACTTACGATGACTATGTAGCCACCGACCTAGAAGCCAGACGAATTGCCGAAGGAATGATAAGCTAAATTGTCCAGCTTTTATAAAAGATACCCCAATACAAGTAAATAACCAATCACTAAATAAAAACAAGTAAATAATCTGATGGAAACATTTTTGATTCGTGCCCTGCAACTCATTATGAGCCTTTCCCTGCTCGTCATCATCCATGAAGGAGGGCACTTTCTCTTTGCCCGGCTCTTCAAGACGCGGGTAGAAAAATTCTGCCTCTTTTTTGATCCCTGGTTCACCCTTTTCAAATTCAAACCAAAAAATAGTGAAACAGAATACGGTATCGGCTGGTTACCCCTGGGCGGCTATGTAAAAATAGCCGGTATGATAGACGAGTCTATGGATACCGAACAGATGAAACAACCCGTACAACCTTGGGAATTCAGGGCAAAGCCGGCTTGGCAACGCTTACTTATCATGGTAGGAGGTGTGTTGTTCAACTTTTTACTAGCTTTGTTCATCTACTCCATGATACTCTTTGCTTGGGGCGACTCTTATATTCCCGTGCAAAAAGCTCCCTTGGGCATGGATTTCAACGAAACAGCCAAGGCTGTCGGCTTCCAGGATGGCGATATTCTGCTTTCGGCCGATGGAGTACCTTTTGAACGCTACGATGGCGACATGTTGACCAGCGTAGTAGATGCACGCCAAGTGACCGTACTCCGTAACGGACAAGAAGTGTCGGTCTACATCCCCGACAACATGATGGATCGCCTACTGGCCGACAGTGTTCGTTTTGCCTCCTTCCGTTACCCCTTTGTCATCGATAGCATTGCCCCCGGACGCCCTGCCGCACTGGCCGGCTTACTACCCGGCGATAGCATCACCCAGCTCAATGGACGTAACATCTCCTTCTTCGATTTCCAGGAAGATATGGCCCAACGCCGTTCCGAAGGTTCAGCCAGTCATGATATAACCCTGACGTATGTACGCAAAGGTGTGACCGATACCTTAAGCCTCACCACCGACTCGCTTTACCAGATAGGTACTGTGGCGCAGATGTCTACCGACAAGTTATTGCCCGTAATACACACCCAATATAGTTTCCTGGCCTCGTTCCCCGCAGGTGTAACATTGGGTGTAAAGACTCTGAAAGGTTATGTAGGACAAATGAAGTACCTCTTCTCCAAGGAAGGCGCCAAGCAACTAGGTGGCTTCGGTACCATTGGAAGCATATTCCCCGCTACATGGGATTGGCACCAATTCTGGTACATGACTGCATTCCTTAGCATTATCCTGGCTTTTATGAACATCCTGCCCATCCCGGCTCTGGACGGCGGACATGTCTTGTTCCTTATTTATGAAATTGTGGCACGCCGCAAACCCAGTGACAAGTTCATGGAATATGCCCAAATGGTAGGTATGTTTCTGTTGTTTGGTCTGCTTATCTGGGCAAACTTCAATGATATATTGAGATTCTTTTTCTAAAAGCCTCAATACATAAAGAATATCTTCAGCTACATTACCCTGTAAGCAACAATACAGGGTAGTGTAGCCCACAAATCGTTCTCATTGATTTGTTAACCATAAAAAGAGAACTAGCTATGGGACTTCTAAACCTATTCACACGACCTCTATTTTTCTTTATCATATGGGCAATGCCTCTTCAGGCAGCATTCCTATCTCCCGATAATGCACTGACATTTAAGGCAATTACAACATCTACACATCTTCCAACAAATGAAATTCGCAATCTTTACCAGGGCAGTGAAGGATACATCTGGATATCTACTTATAACGGCCTGTTGCGTTTTGACGGATATTCTACGGTAATATATCGCCCCGATAGCCAAAATAAAGACCGCAATATTGACGGTTTTGTAAACATTGTAGCCGAAGACAAAGAACATTGCCTCTGGATAGGTACTTACAGTGGTTTATACGTACTCGATAAAAGACAAGGCCATTTGCAAAAAGTCATATCTCCCCTGCTACAAGTCAGCTATATTGAAGCAATAGCCTGTACCAGCAATGGCGATGTATGGGTTGGAGCCAACAAAGGTATTTTCAGACGGAGAGCCGGAAGCCAAAATTTTGAATTATGCGATCCCAAGATACAAGCATTAAAACAACCTTACTATGACGTAAAATCCATCATTGAAGACAAAAACGGACATATCTGGATAGGGACATGGGCTCAAGGGCTTTTACGTTATAACCCTCATGAAGACCAATTTTATATTTATAAAGACATAAATCCATCAAAATCGGCCCATACATTATTTCAGGATAATCATAGCAACTTATGGGTAGGAACCTGGCGCCACGGTCTGGCCAAGTTGGAGAATCCCTACGACATGGACAATTATAAATTCAGATACTTTACCCACAAATCTGATAATCCACAGAGCCTCTGCGATAATATTGTCTACACAATATCCCAAGACCCAAACTCCGGAAAGTTGTGGATAGGTTCACGCAGCGGTCTCAGCATACTAGAATCAGAAAAAGGAAACGGAGTCTTTAGCAACTATCTGCCAGGGAAAGGCCCCATGCCTTGCCTTTTAACGAAGTAAATGCACTGATGCATAGTCGCGACGGTCTGATGTGGATTGGCATGTTGGGAGGAGGCGTATATACTGTAAATACCCGTAAACCTCTTTTTGATAATGACCCGATACCGGCCTTGCTCAAACACTTCCCTACCAATTCCATACGAAGTGCTTATCCGGCAAGTGATCATTCCATCTTTATGGGAGTAATGGGCTATGGATTAGTAGAATATGATATTCAAAAGCAAATAGTTACGCATTACAAACAGCATCCGAATTTTAGCCACCTGCCCTATATTTCTACCGTAAATGACATTATCCGCCTTACCGATGGCAGATTT
>Ga0192245_10359_pt1 | contig 21458 bp, 10 predicted proteins | sample Koala_Koa27_M3_FD_131238 | JGI IMG/M metagenome (GOLD analysis project Ga0192245, IMG submission 131238) | Enriched cells from koala feces incubated with labeled cellulose particles, San Francisco Zoo, California, United States - Koala_Koa2-7_M3 ...
TACAGGTTCAGCATCTGTGATAAAGTCTGAAACTCTGGAGAAACGCCAGGTTTCAAATATATCAAATGCTCTTTCCGGAACAGTATCAGGCGTACAGACACAAAGTGCAAATGGACAGCCGGGAGAAAAAGCCACAGTACGTATTCGTGGTATTGGTTCCATGTATGCCAGCAATAATCCGTTGTATGTAGTAGATGGTATTCCGTACGAGGGCGACATTTCTGCTGTCAACTCACAAGATATTGAGTCAATGACAGTACTGAAAGATGCAGCAGCAGCAGCTTTGTATGGTGCCCGTGGTGCTAATGGTGTTATCTTGGTTACAACTAAAAAAGGAAAAACCGGAGAGACATTGGTATCATTGGATGCACGTTGGGGAGCTAACTCGCGCTTAGTAAAGAACTATGATGTACTGCAAAACGCAGCTACTTACATGGAAACTGCATACTCTGCCATATATAATGGCTATGTTTATAATAGTAAATATACGGCTGAGAGAGCCTATCAACAGGCTAACGCTGATTTGATTCCAGGTTTAGGATATCAGATTTACAATGTACCCAATGGTCAGAACCTGATAGGTCGGGATGGCAAACTGAATCCATATGCAACGCTGGGCTATAGTGACGGTGATTACTATTATACACCAGATAACTGGTCGGATGAAATGTTTGAAAGCAATATGCGTCAGGAATACAATCTGAGCGTATCTGGTGGTACCGATAAATTGAGTTATTATTTTTCTGCTGCTTATCTTGCTGATGACGGTATTATTGAGAACTCTGGTTTCGAACGTATTTCTAGTCGTATAAACGTGGATTATCAAGCTAAGAAATGGCTGAAGTTCGGTGTAAATTTAAGCTATGCAAATGTAAAAAGCCGCTATCCTGGAGATCAGGACACAGATGCGGCCACTTCATCGGGTAATGCCTTTTTTGTAGGTAACTTCATTGCCCCCATTTATCCAATGTATGTTCGTAATGCTGAAGGCCAGATTATGCATGACGCTAATACCGGTTATCGGGTATATGATTATGGAGATGGTGAAAGTACAAACTTCACTCGTAACTTTATGAGTATGTCTAACCCGATGAGTAGTTTTCTCTATGACACGGAAGAATATTTAATGGATATCCTGAATGGGAAATGGTATGCCAAAGTAGACATTCTGGATGGTCTGTCTTTGACTGCTTCTTTAGGTTTGCATGTGGATAATACGCGTTTGCATATTGTAGGCAACAAGTATTATGGCCAGTCTGCATCCCAAAACGGCTCTGTGCAACAGTACTCATCACGTACGTATTCTCTGGACCAGCAATACTTATTGACTTATAAAAAAGCATTTGATGTGCATCACATTGATGTTTTGGCCGGATATGAGAGTATGGATTATAATACTGAATCTCATTATATTCTGGGTTACAACATGTATAGTGATAAGAACTGGACTGCCTCAAATGTAATCGACCGTAAAAATGGTTCCGGAAGCTACAATGAATATGCTACTATCGGTATCATCACACGCGCCAGCTATGATTTCGATGAAAAGTACTATGCAAGTGTTTCTTATCGTCGTGATGCTTCTTCACGTTTCCATCCGGATAATCGCTGGGGTAACTTTTGGAGTGTGAGTGCTGCATGGGATATGGCTAAGGAGAACTTTATTTCTCATATTGACTGGATTAATATGCTGAAATTGAAAGCTTCTTTCGGACAACAAGGTAACGATAATCTTCTTTATAAAGGATACACAAACTATTATCCTTACCAAGATCAATTTACTGTAAGCGGCTCGGAGGGAGTATTCTCTGACGGTGTACTTTTCTATAAAGGAAATAAAGATATCACTTGGGAAACATCCAATTCATTCAATGTTGGTGTGGACTTTGCTCTTCTGAAAGGACGCGTTGATGGTACCATCGAATATTTCAATCGCCAGACGAAAGATATGTTGTATTACAAGCCGGTAGCTATGTCCAATGGTTATACACAGTTCCCGATGAATATCGGTTCAGTGCGTAACTCAGGTATTGAAATTGAATTGAACTACACTCCAATCCAGACTAACAATTTCAAATGGATCATCAATTGGAACGGAACTATGATGAAAAATAAGATTCTTGAATTACACCCTGACTTGAAAGGGGAAATGATTAATGGATCTTATATCTATCGTGAAGGTGAATCTTTATACCAGTTCTATTTGACGAAATATGCAGGTGTAGACCATGAAAGTGGTGAAGCGCAGTATTGGGCTAAAGATACTGACGGAGCAGAGTATAAAACCAGTGACTGGTCGGCTGCTTATAACACAAACCGCCAGGCCAGCGGTGATCTTCTCCCCACTATTTATGGAGGTATCGGTACTACGTTGGATTTTTACGGTTTCGATTTTTCTATCCAGTGTGCTTATCAGTTAGGTGGCAAGATATATGATAGTGGTTATCAGGCGTTGATGCATGGCGGTGGCTCACATGACCTTGGTTATAACTGGCACAAAGATATACTGAATGCCTGGACACCCGAAAACGCGAATTCTAATATACCGCGTATAGATGCAATCGATAAATATACCAATTCTAGTTCAGATCGTTGGTTAACAAGTTCTGACTATTTCGCTATCAATAACATTACATTAGGTTATACACTACCTAAAAGATGGTTGAGAAATTTGGGTATCGGTAGCCTGCGTATTTACGGTGCAGCTGATAATGTGGCTCTTTTCTCTGCCCGCAGAGGACTTGATCCATGTATGAGCTATACGACTGCCTCAACAGACCGCTACACTCCTATACGTACCATTTCTGGTGGCCTGAAAGTAACATTCTGATAAATGGTTGAATTTTATAAAAAAGAAAGAATATGAAAAGAATATATAAGATAACGCAAGTTGCTCTATTCGGTGCATTAGTAGTCGGATGTACTGACTTGGATACTGCCCCACTAAGTTCGACTATTACAGCCGACCAAAAAGAGGATGTGGTCGCTGCTGACCCTTCTAAAATTGAAGCTAGTGTAACTGCTATTACAGCTAACTTTACACAATATGCTAAAATTTATACCGAAGATGACAACGTACATAGTGATATAGGTTATCCTACTATTATGTTAGCTACCGATTCAAGGACTACGGATTTTGTAGCTGATATAACAGGCTACAATTGGTATTCTGAATCAGCCGATTATAGCGATTGTTTAAGTACGAGTACGGCTACCATCGAATTTTGGGGTACGCTTTACAACCAAATTTATACAGCCAACGCTGTTATTGGTACTGTAGATAATGAAACGTCAGACCCTACTCTGCAATTTTATCTGGCACAGGCATTGTCCATCCATGCGTTCGATTATTTCACGTTGGTGCAGTTGTATCAGTTCAATTACAAGGGACATGAAGATGCTCCAGGAGTGCCCATTATCACTCCCGAGAATGCAGAAGAGGTAGCAGCAAATGGCTGTGCCCGCTCTACAGTAAGGGAAACCTATGAATTCATTTTGGGTGATTTGAATAAGGCTATTGAGCTATTGGCTAACACAAAGAAAATCCGTTCCGACAAGCGTTATGTCAGTCTTGATGTTGCTTATGGTATACGTGTCCGTATTCACCTGACTATGCACAATTATGCAGATGCATTGAAAGATGCAGAAGCTGCACTTGCCAGCACATCTTCTATTCCATATAGTAGCGCAGCGGTGAGCAAGCCAACCTTCATTGATATTGAAGATGCTTCATGGATGTGGGGTATCTTAATTACGGATAAAGACCGTGTAAGTACTACTGGTATTTGTAATTTTCCATCTCACATGGGGTCACTGAATTACGGCTATGCCTCTGTGGGGGGATGGCGCAGAATCAGTCCAAAATTCTACAACCAGATTCCTGAAAGTGATGTACGTAAAGGATGGTTCTTGGATGACACAGGTGTATCTATTAATCTGCCGGCAGCAGCGCAGGCTTATATTACTAAAAAAAGTGCTCCGGTTTATACGCAAGTGAAATATGGGCCAATGAACAACGAATGGGGATCAAATAACAATGCAACTGATGTGATTTTGATGCGTGTGGAGGAAATGTATTTAATTAAAGCAGAAGCGCAAGCCATGAACAATGATGTAAGCGGCGGTGTGAATACGCTCAATTCATTTGTAAATACCTATCGTGATCCATCTTATAAATGTACAGCTACAACGAGCGAAGCTGTGCAAGAGGCTGTTTGGCATCAACGTCGTATCGAATTCTGGGGTGAAGGTTTAGCCTATTTTGATATCATGCGTCTGAATAAAGGTGTTAATCGTTTGGGATGTGGATTTCCCAAAACTGCGGTATTTAACATTGCGGCAGGTGATCCGGTCCAGATTTACAGTATCCCCAATAAAGAGGTACAATACAACCCATTGCTGGAAAACAATCCGTTGGTATCTGCTCCAACTCCAATACCTGATGAAGAATAAGTTAACTATAAAAAGGATAGAATATGGAATATATCAATAAAATATTTAGCCTGTTTGCTATCGCATTGATGGCTGTGGCTTGTGATCCGGATGCGGAAAGTTATACTCCGGGAGGATTAGAGGAGGGTAACCAAGGAATTTGTTTTGCAGGTAATTATACCCAAACAGTAGAAGTTGAACCAGGAGTTACTTCTTTTATCCTCACACTAAAACGTTCTGTAACTGATGTAGCTGGTTCTGTGGATATAAAAGTCTTGAATAACGAAGAAAATATATTTATATGCCCTTCTACAGTATCATTTGCTGCTGGAGAAGCAACGACAACGTTGACTGTGGAAACTCCATCAGCAACAGCAGGGATTCTTTATAATCTAAAGCTGGCTGCGAGTGGGGATAATGTTAGCAAATATGCCAGTGGATACAATGAAGTTTCCGTGAATTTCAGTATTATTAAATGGGAACCAATCGGCACCGGTTATTATTTGGACGGTACTGTATCGACTTTCTTCGGCGTTGATCCTTCCATGCCGATGGTTGTAAAACTGGAACGGGCAGAAACGGCTAGTAGTGTTCGTTTCCGCTTTGACAGTCCGTTTGCCCGTGTGGCGACAGCAATGGATGAGTATGGTGGCTACGATGGTTATCCTTTTAATGAGGAAAGTGATGTGGTGCCGGGTAAATATCTCTTTACTATTGATGTAACCAGTCAGGGAGCGGCATTATCGCCAGTAGATTTAGGTATGGCGTGGTCATATGGAATGTTCTCTATTGGCTCTGTATATGGAAACCTGTCAACAAACATTGCAACATATCCATTGGGGATTTATAATGAAAAAGCTGGCTGTATTACTTTCCCTGCCAACTCCTTATATATTAAGATGGCGGATTATAAAGAAGGCGCTGCCTCACCTTGTGCTAATCCTTCATATCTGTACTTAAGTGGGGATGCTTATTTGGAGTCTTTAGAGGCTACTAAATAAGAAATTAGTGAATTAGCCTATTAATAAGCTCCATTCTTTCATTTGTTTTATGCCAAATGAAAGAGTGGAGCTTATCTTATTTTTTCAAAAATCAAGAGTGCGATTCTTTATATAAATCATTGTATACCTATATTTAGTTAAGTTTTTTTAAGACCGTTCACTGGGAAGCGAGCGATCTTTTTACATTCATTCAGCATGAGCAACTATTGAGTATAACTCCCGAACAAGCTTCGATAATGAGAATGTAGTCAATAACATGGATCTATCGTTTTTGATCTCTATATTCTTTTCTTATTTTTTAGTTGTATGCATTCAGATTGCATCCGATCGAATATAGTGCTTTTTTGAATAAAAATCAAGACATTTAAAAGAATCAATTTTAGATATAAAACATATCGTTCTGATTTTGGTGATAATTTAAACTATATTATACAATTATGTATTGATGAGAACCCATAGTATCGGTTTTATTGTTTATTTTCGCTTGTTATATAATGATAATAATCTTATAATTAGATATTTAAAATACAAATCAAGGATAATTCCGGTAGATACACATATGTACTGGCATTTTTTATGCACCTTAAAACCAATATTTTAGTAAATATTTATTTTCTTTTATTGAGTTCTATCAACAAATATAACTGTCTTAATATCAATTATATATATAATACTAAGTCCTGCGAAGACGTTGCAAATCTCGTATATTGGTATGCAAACACAAGAAGTTGCGATTAAATCTCACGTAAAAGTAACAATGAAATCTGATAGTGAGATACTTGAAGAAGTAATGGTGGTTGCTTATGGTACTGCAAAGAAGTCAGCTTTTACAGGTTCGGCGAGTGTTGTCTCATCTGATCAGATTGGCAAGATTCAGACTTCCAATGTAGCTAATGCATTGACTGGTAAAGTTTCTGGTGTACAGCTAAACACTACTTCTGGACAACCGGGAGCTACAACACCAACGATTCGTGTACGTGGTATTAGTTCAATCAATGCAGGTAAAGACCCACTAATTATTTTGGATGGTATACCTTATGACGGTGACTTGAATAATATAAGCAATCAGGACATCGAATCAATGACTGTATTGAAAGATGCTGCTTCAAGTGCTTTGTATGGTGCACGTGGTGCTAATGGCGTAATTATCATTACTACTAAAAAAAGGTAATGCCGGACAAACCAAAGTGACAGTGGATGCAAAATGGGGGTCCAACTCTCGTGCTACCCAAGATTATAATTATGTGACCAGTCCCGCAAAATATTATGAGATGTATTATGGCGCTCTGAAGAATTACTTTACGAATACTCAAGGAATGGATTCATATACCGCTCACGTCATGGCAAACCAAAACCTGACTGCAAACAATGCCTATGGTTTAGGATATAATGTATATTCTGTACCTACAGGCCAGTATATGATTGGAAAAAATGGAAAATTGAATCCAAATGCTACATTAGGTAATGTAGTGGAGTATCAGGGACAAAAATACACATTGTTACCGGATGACTGGACAGATGCTGCTTATAAAACAGGTCTGCGTCAAGAGTATACAGTAACTGCAACTGCTGGTAGCGACAAGTCTTCTTTCTATGCATCTTTCAACTATCTGGATAATGAAGGTATTGCCCAAAAGTCAGATTACGAACGATTGACTGGTCGATTGAAAGCTGACTATCAGGTTAAAGACTGGTTGAAAGTGGGAGCTAACATGGCCTACACTCATTATGAATCAAACCAGCTGGGCGATGATGGTAGTTCCAATTCTTCCGGTAATGTGTTTGCTTTAACTCAAATGGCACCAATTTATCCACTTTACATTCGTGATGGAAATGGTCAGATTATGACAGATGTGAATGGTATTACACGCTATGACTATGGTGATGGTGCCAATGCCGGCAATAGTCGCCCTTATCTAGGACAAAGTAATGCGATATCTAATAGTATTTTGAATACACTGAATGCAGAAGGTAATGCAGTAAATGCTGTCGGCTTCTTTGAAGTACGTTTTCTGAAGGACTTTAAATTCAGCTCGACCAATAGTGTATATGTGGACGAAATGCGTCAGACAAATGTAACCAATCCTTATTACGGTCAGTATGCTTCTTCCAATGGTATTGCCTATAAATATCATACCCGCCAAATGGCATACAACTATCAGCAACTGCTGAATTATAAAAAAACTTCGGAGCACATAATGTAGAAGCTATGTTGGGGCACGAATCTTATCGTTATAAATACTACTATTTATATGCTTCAAAATCTAATATGTTCGATCCAAGCAATCCTGAACTGATTGGTGCAATTCTGGACGGTTCTGCAAATTCTTATACTAAGGACTATAATACAGAAGGTTATTTGGGTCGTGTACAATATGACTATAGTGAGAAATACTTTATTTCTGCTTCTTATCGTCGTGATGCTTCTTCACGTTTCCATCCGGATAACCGTTGGGGTAACTTCTGGTCACTGGGTGGCGCTTGGTTGATTTCTAAAGAAGACTTTTTCAATGTGGAATGGATTGACGAATTAAAGCTTAAGGCTTCTTATGGTTCACAAGGTAATGATAACATCGGTGACTATCGTTATGTAACAACTTATGAAATAGTGAATGCAAACGGTAACCCGGCAGCAGTACCTAATGCTATGGGCAATAAAGATATAACATGGGAAACAAATGGTAATTTCAACATTGGTGTTGATTTTGCGTTCCTGAAAAACCGGTTGAATGGTACTGTAGAATTCTTCAATCGCAAGACTTCTGACATGTTGTTCTCATTCCCACTACCCCCTACAATGGGCTTTACATCTTATTACTCCAATGTGGGTGATATGCGCAATACCGGTATTGAATTAGAATTAGAGGGTACACCTATCAAAACTAATGATATGAAGTGGACGGTTAGTCTGAACCTGACCCACTATAAGAATAAGATTACTTATTTATCTGAAAAATCCAAAACTTTGAAAGTAGACGGTGTTTCCGGTTATTCCAGTGGTAGCTTCTTCTATGGTGAAGGTGAACCTCTCTATACCTATTATTTATATCAGTATGCTGGTGTTAATGAAAATGGTGAATCTTTATTCTACAAAGATACTACAGACAAGGGTGGCAACGTGACCGGAGTTGAAACGACTACAAAACCGAGCGAAGCAACACAACACCTCTGCGGAACTGCCCTACCGGATGTATACGGTGGTTTCGGAACAAGCTTTGAATATAAAGGCCTTGATTTCTCTATTGATTTTGCATACCAACTAGGTGGACAAGTGTACGACAGTGACTATGCAGCTTCAATGGGCGTAAGTAAGGGACATGCATTTCACGTTGATTTGTTGAATGCCTGGACTCCTGAAAATACGGGTTCTAATATTCCTCGTTTCCAATACAATGACTCATATATGAACCAAAGTTCAGACCGTTTTTTGACAGATGCTTCTTATCTGAGTTTGCAAAACATTAATTTGGGCTATACCCTCCCATCACGTATCTGTCGTACCATGGGTATGGAAAAATTGCGCATCTACATGTCTTGTGACAATGTTTGGGTGTGGTCTAAACGTCAGGGACTCGACCCGCGCCAAAGCATTACAGGTAGTGTAACATCAGCATACTATGCTCCCATGCGCACTATTTTAGGCGGTATAACATTAACATTCTAAACCAATTAGCAATTATTGAATATGAAAAATATATCTAAATTAATATTAGGGATTTGTCTCTCTTCATCCGTTCTGATAACCGGATGTATTGAAGAAACGCTTCCTACACAGGTAGCCACTGAAGACCAGTTGGGTTCCTCGTCAAAAGCTACAGAAGCATTATTATGGGCAATGCCTGCTTATTTTAATACATTCCAGGTATTACCCAAACGTCAGGATTACGATTGGGGATATGGTTCTGTTATGCACATACGTGATGTCATGACTGAGGATATGCCTATAGTATATAGTGGTAGCGGCTATGACTGGTATGATAGTTGGGAAACGAATAAATCTCAGGGGGATAGTTACATGCTTGCACAGTTCCACTGGTGGTATTACTATAAGTTTGTACAGACTGCTAACAATATGATCGGCGCGGTAAATGCAGAAACGGCCAACACTCTACAATTAGGCTATTTAGGTGCTGGTTATGCTTTCCGCGCATTGGCTTATCTGGATATGGCGCAGATGTATGAGTTCTTGCCGGTTGAAGGTTTCTCTTCTGTCAACGCAAGTGGAAACGATGTGCTAAACCTAACTGTACCTATCGTAAAAGAAGGTATGACTGAAACGGAAGCAAGAAATAATCCCCGTGTACCCCGTGAGGTAATGGCTGAATTTATTTTGGAAGATTTAAATAAAGCAGAAGAATATATTGTCAATCTGAAAGAACCATCTAAGACATTGCCTCATTTGGATGTAGTATGTGGATTGAAAGCACGTTACTATATGTGGCTGGGAGATTATGCTAATGCTAAAACTTATGCTCGTAAAGCTATCGATGCATCAAGTGTTACTCCTATGACGGAAGATCAATGCCTGAGTACTACTAAAGGATTCAATGACCTTTCTCGTTGGATGTGGGGATCACAATTGAAAGCAGAGGATGATCAGGTGAAGAGTGGAATCATTACTTGGACCTCTTGGATGTCAAATGAAACAAAATATGGATATTCCGGTCAGGAACCATATCTAATGATTAACCGTACTACCTATGAAAGAATAAGTGATACCGACTTCCGCAAGAAAATGTGGAAAGCTCCTGCCGGTAGCGTACTTGAAGGTCAGACTCCGTTTATTGATAATGAATTTGCTGAGAAGTTTCCTGATTATACTTCTGTGAAATTCCGTCCAAACGAAGGAAATATGAGTGTGAGCAATGTCGGTAATGCTTCTGCTTTTCCTGTGATGCGTATAGAGGAAATGTATCTTATTGAGGCTGAAGCTGCGGCTCATCTAAGTGTAGCGGATGGCAAACAATTGCTGGAAACATTCATGAAGACTTACCGTGATCCGCAGTATGTTTGTTCCAATAGTGATGTAGTGGAAGAAGTAGTGTTCCAAAAACGCATTGAGCTCTGGGGGGAAGGTTTATCTTTCTATGATATTAAACGTCTAAACATGTCAGTTACCCGTGGTTATCCGGACACTAATTTCTTTGATACTGCCCGTCTTAATACAAATGGACGTCCGGCATGGATGAACTTCAATATAGTAAGACAGGAGAGTGATAACAATGAAGCTTTGGTAGGCTTTGGTAATCCGGACCCAACAGACTTCTATAAACCTTGGATTAATGCAGGTGAGTAATTTTAAGTTCTGAATAATCTGATTATAAACAAAATTATTAAAAAAAATTCATATGAAAAAACTAAATACATATCTGCTGGTGCTGATGGGTGTATTTGCACTGACTTGGAGTGCATGTACCGACTCGTACGATTACGATCCGGCACCGGAGGTTGATGGTGAAGGTGTATATTTCCCCTCATCAGTCCAAACTTCTATAACTCTAGATGGTACGGAAGGTAGCTTTACACTTAAAGTACAACGTACAAAGTCTACCGGAGTAGGAGAATCCGGTTTGACTGCAGAATTCACCGAAGGAGGTGCTAGTGTTTTCTCTGTCCCAGCTAAAGTTAGTTTTGCTGATGGTGAAACAGAAACGACTGCAACGGTAAACTATAATAATCTGGTACGTGGAACAACATATAACATGACACTTTCTTTTGTTGATGGCACACCTTATGGTGGTTCCTCTCTTACCTTTAAAGTCTTGTATCCGGCTGAAGTGCTTGAAGAATGGGAACTTGTATCTGATAAGGCGGTTTTGATTGATAATATACTTAATCCTTGGGGAATAAAAGATTATCCAATATCAGGGATTACAGTAGAAAAGGAGAAAAATTCGAATAAATATCGTTTCAGAAGTCCGTATACAAATGCCTATTTTATTGATGTAAATGGAGCACCACTATTCCCTGATGACTATCAATATCCTTATATAGTATTAGATGGTGAAACTTATAAAGAAAAAGCTCCAGGTGAATATTATATACCTAAAACCACTTTAGGTTTCAAGATGGTCAACGGCACAGGGCTTAGTGTAGATGCTACTTGGAATTCATTTGGGTCTGTTGCTGTTAATCTTTCTACTAGTTCTGGCCCGATAGAACCTGGAAATGCAACTTATCCGATGGCTAAATATGATACAAATACCAAGATGTTCAATTTAGGTAGTGTTTATCATAATGTAGAAGAATATGGCTTTTATATGCCTACAGGTATGGTACTTTATCTTGATCCAGCATTGATGTCCCCAGATTATGACCGTGACTATACTTGGGAAACTGTAAAAGATGCCACGGGTTATTTCACTTCTGAAATTGCAGGAGAAAGTTGGACACAGGTTGTACAACAAGCAGAAGAAGATCCTACTTTCTATCGCTTTACGTCGCTCTATGCTCAGGATGTTCATATCTACTTCAACTATGGCGCAGTAAAAGGGACATTGACTATGCCTAAGATGCAACCGACAGGGCTTACAACTTATGGTAATGAGGTCTATGTAGATGCAGTTCCTGGTAAATGCACCGTAGATGCAGATCATAAATTTACTTTTGTATTGTCATTCTACCTTGTAGATGCAGATGACAAGAAGACAGCAGAGTTGATGCAGAGTACAGAAATTTTCCTTTGGGGACGTGGCCCACTTGATCAATTGGTAAAAGGAAAGAAGATTGAAGATTATGTTGGTACATGGTCTGTACCCTTAACAAACGGACAAGATGGAGGTAGAATGTCTGTTAACATCACTAAGGCAGATAAAACGACACTACTTGTTCAGGGTTTGTCTATTGTAAAAGACTACGATGATACTATGGCACTTGAGTATGATGCTGAAACTGGTTTTTTGAATTTTGAGTTCCAGCAGGTGGCTTCTATTAACGGATATTATGGTTTTGTATCTCCATTTAATTCTGAAACTACGGCCCTTGGTACAAAATCAGGAGAATCTTTAATTGGCGGATTGAGTAAAGATGGAGTATTGACATTCCTTAATAACCCTGCAAATGCAGGTACATATGATTCAATGGTATATGTTAAGTCTCCTGATGGAAAACAACTAGGATTTATGACCGGTTATTGGAACTATTTGGAATGGGCACCTGTCACTTCGGCAGCGTCATTCAGTTCATTAAATAATGTAAGTTTTAATACAGGCTTTAAAGTTGTAGAACAAGGAATTACTCCAAGACGCACATATAAGACCGAGTTGAATCTCAAGTCATCTCCGGCACAGCCCCAAGAACTTTCTACGAATATCCAAGTTCCAATTCATAATGAATTCTCTTTGGTAACTCGCTGATATCATTATAATTAAAAATCAAAGGGAGTTTGCAATTAGTCCATGTGAATATTTGCATACTCCCTTTTTTAACAGTTTTAGGTAACTCAATCTTAATCAATATATGCTTATGAAAAAAATACTACTTCTACTTTTGGTACTGTTTTGTACTATTTCAATGTGGGCTATGCAACGTTCCACCGGGGAAGCACTTGAGATTGCCCGTTCGTTTTTTGCACAGTATCCTGCAACACGTTCTGTTGATGATATCCGGTTGGTTGCTGTATCTGGGGATTTATTAAAGTCTGCTTCTACCCGAAGCATTTCGGATGAGCCAGCTTTTTATGTTTATAACCATGGACTGTCTGCCTATGTTATTTTTTCGGGTGATGACCGTATGAAACCTGTATTGGGATATTCTGATAGAGGTGCTTTTGTAATTAACAACTTACCTCCTAATATACAAAGTTGGCTGGAAAGTTATAATGCTATATATACGGCTTTAGCCGGTGGTGAACAGGTGATAAAAGAACCTCGACTGCTGACGCGTGCCGTTTTTCCGAAAACAGTAGCTCCCATGTTGGGCGATATCAATTGGAATCAGGATGCACCTTATAATAATGCTTGCCCGTTAGTGCAAGGAAGCCATTGTGTGACTGGTTGTGTAGCCACGGCTATGGCAATGATTTTAAAATATCATAATTATCCAGTAAAAGGTAAAGGTACCTATTCCTATAAGACTTCATCAGGACTTGAATGTTCCTTTGATTATGGGAATACGACCTTTGGTTGGGATAAAATGTTACCACAATATGTCAACGGTAGCTATACGGCTGAGCAAGCAAATGCTGTTGCACAGTTAATGTATGCCTGTGGTGTTGCAGTTGATATGGACTATTCCCCTTCTAGTTCCGGAGCTTACTCTTATAAGGTGGGGCAGGCTTTAATTGACTATTTGGGTTATGATGAAAATCTTGGATATATATATCGCGAGTATTTTACTTCTGAAGAATGGATGAATATGATCAAGACGGAACTCAGTGAGGGGCGTCCCATACTTTATAATGGTGCATCCAAAGACGTAGGACATGAATTTGTTTTTGATGGTTATGATGCTCAAAATATGGTTCATGTTAATTGGGGATGGGGTGGTGTCAATAATGGTTACTTCGAAGTAGTTTCTCTCGATCCATCATCACCGGGTATCGGTGGAGGTACGAATCTTGGCGGTGGTTTTATCTATCAACAAGGAATGCTCATCGGACTTGAGCCTCCTACGGCATCTTCAAGTTACACTTCTCATTTTTTTCTCTCAAAATTAGAGGTCAGCAAAGAAGAAGTTAGTAAAGGAGAAAATTTTGATCTTACGGTTACTGAGATGTATAATATGAGTACGACTTTTAAGAATGGTCATTTGGGATTCATTGCAGAGAAAGATGGTAAACAATCTGTTTTATGGAGTGTATCCTTAGGAGGTGTAAAGACTAATTTTGGAACCCAAGGGCAGACTTTTTCAAATATTACAATTCCCAATGATTTTGCTGATGGAACTTATGCATTGTATTTAGCAACTAAGGATACACGTGAGACTACTTGGAGTCGAGTAAGAGGTGGCTATGGTTCTGAGGTGCAATATACACTTACTATCTTAGGTAATAAATGCATTCTTGCTCCATTTGCTAGTAGCTTAGCTATACAGGAAGATTTGGTTGGGAGTGTAGAAATATTACATAATTTATATAGTGGTCGTAAAGGTGACTTTAAAGTGTTACTTTCCAACAAAAGTGCAACAAGTGAATTTTATGGTTTGGCAGGTGTCTTATTCATTACCTCTGATGAAAAACAGGAGATAATAAGTTTAACTGGATATACGCAGCTAGAACTAAAACTGGGTACGGAAGATAAAGAATTCACAATTTCTGGAAACTTGGTTTCTAATCTGACAGAGACATCAACTGATATTCCTACCGGAGATTATTATATCTGCCCGGGAGTACAATGGGGAAATTATGTGTATGGCATAGGGGAAAACTTAATTAGCGTTACTGTTAATAGAGCATATGGAACTCCCAATTTAGTGATAGCTAATGCACGTTTGGAGAGAAATCAACTTCAAGTAGGAGAAAAACTTAATCTGCTGGCAGAGCTGTCATTGAGTGGAACTGGTAATGTATATGATAAAAAGTTGATGGCAGCGATTTTTACTGTTGGTCAAAGCTCAACGTCCAATTTACATTATGCAGAGGTTTTTATAGAGAAAGAACAACCGCTTGACTTTAAAATGGAAATCGATTCTCAATTAGGGGAAGGCAATTATAGTGTCAGTCTGTACAAACCAGATCTGCTGGGAGGGTATGATGGAAACGATCCATTATGCAAACTCAATTTCTCCATAGGACCGGCTACTGGCATTGAGGAAGAAGTATCTGATAAAGATGGGATAATCATATATCAACAACCTGTAGAAGGTATTCTTTATATTCGTACAAGTAATACTGCTAAAATAATCTCGATCTATAATTTGTCTGGACAACAACTGATACAACGGAAAGAGGCAGGAGATAAGATCGGTAAGGAGTATTTTATTCCGGTAGAAGGATTGGCAGCTGGTTATTACATTATAACTATGCAATCTGCCAACGGAAGAATATATAGAAGTAAGTTCATTAAAAGATAGGATAAATGGAAAAACAAAGTTGATTCTCTATTTAAAAAACAAATTTTCGAGTTTTAAAAGATCTGACAGTAAATTATCTATACATAAATTAAGGAGAATGCTCTAAGGGTATTCTCCTCATTTTATGTATATGATTTTTCTGCTATTGAGTAATTTACATTGTTTAAAGTAGAATTAAAGAAACTTATAGTTAATATCTGATGATTCAAGATCATAAATTATTTATGATTATGTTCTTCTTAATCAGACTTTTATTTTTTGTAATGGTGTGTTATTTGGTAGATTATTATTAGATTATAGAATGTATATAAAAACGTATAACTTTAATTATCAGCATAGTATATAAGTTAGTTATTTTTTATGCATAGTTCTTCGTATATGCATAATATATTGATAATAAGGCATATATGTTAATTATAGTTCTGCGAAGACTTTGCAGATTTCGTACATTGGAATGCAACCACAAGAAGTGGCAATTGCTTCTCATGTAAAGATCACATTGAAGCCTGATACAGAATTACTTGACGAGGTTGTTATTGTAGGATACGGAACTGGTAAGAAACTAGGTTCTGTGGTAGGATCTGTTGCTTCGGTTGGTGGAAAGAAATTGGAGAAGAATCCCACAGTCAACTTTACCGATGCCTTAGCTGGTCAGGTTTCCGGTCTTTCAGTATTGTCCAGTTCGGGTGACCCATCTAAATCTGCTACAATCCGTTTACGTGGTGTAAACTCCATTAATGCAGGTAATACTCCGCTATTCATTTTGGACGGTGCTCCGATTTCATCATCTGTTTTCAATTCATTGAATCCTGGTGATATAGAGAACATCACAGTATTGAAAGATGCTTCTTCAACAGCTATTTACGGTTCACGTGCAGCAAACGGTGTTATTGTAATTACCAGTAAAAAGGGTAAGTTTGATCAAAAGGCCAATGTTACTTTACGTGCTCAATATGGTTTTTCAAGTATGGTTCAGGACAACGTTGAGATGATGAACTCTTCTCAGTACATCCAATTCCGAGAATTAGTAGGTAGTCCTGTTCCACAAACCATTAAGGATAGAGTAGAAAAATATGGTATAGATACTAACTGGCGTGATGAAGTTTTTGATAGCCATGCACCAACTTATACATTAGATGCAGCTATCAATGGTGGCGGTTCTAACATGTCTTACTATTTATCTTTGAATCATTATGAGCAAGAGGGTATCATTGCACAGTCGGGCCTTCGTCGCAAAGCACTGCGTTTTAACTTTGATACACGTGTAAAAGAATGGTTAAAAGTAGGTCTACAATCGAATTTGGGCTACAGCCAGTATGAAACGAATAATGAAACAGAATCTTCAAGTATTTATTCAAGTAGTCCATCTGTTTTTGCCAGATTTGCATTGCCTTATGATTCACCTCGTTTTTATACATTCGACGATAACGGCAACATCCAGTGGGGAGATAGAGCTACCCATCTTCTTTATAGTGGATTGACTACGCCTAATTTTGTTAATGACAACCGTGATGTACAAAGAAGAATTGTCACTGCCAACATCAATCTTTATCAGGAACTTACTCCGATTAAAGGATTAACAGTAAGAGCACAGCAATCTATCGATGCATATGATATGACTCTATCAAACATCGGACTTCCGTATGAAGCTTTCAAAACACCAATGGGAACTAGCGTTCCCGCACGAGACGGTTACCGCCAGGAAAGCTTTAGCAGATATTATGCATTTACATATACGAATACGGCTGAATATAAATTCAATATCGACGACCACAATGTAAGCGTTCTGGCCGGACAGGAATCTATCATCGCTAAATCCAGAAGTTTTGGAGTATTTACTGAAGGCCATACAGATGCCCGTCAGATGAAATTAACGCAAGCTCCGACTCCTGTTTCACCTAAAGATGACTTGACACATACACAAGTAGAAACTGTATTCAATTCTATGTTCTTTACTGGCAGCTATAATTACGCTTCCAAATATTATCTGGATCTGACATTCCGTCGTGACGGAAGTTCTAAGTTCCCTAAAGATGGTCGTTGGGCTAATTTCTGGTCAGTTGGTGCTATGTGGGATATGAAAAAAGAAAGTTTCATGGACAACATAGATTGGCTGAATGAACTTTCAGTGAAGGTTAGTTATGGTACTACTGGTAACTCCGGTATTAGTGATTATGCTTACTATGGTTTAATTGGCTCCGGTAGTCCTTACAACAGTGAAGGTAGTTTGGGAATCTCGCAAGCTAGTAACACAGACCTTACTTGGGAAAAAGTTGCAGGTGTCAATGCTGGTTTGTCTTTCCGCATATTCGATCGCTTAACTGCTAATGTAGATTTCTATCGTAAAAAGACAACTGACTTATTAATGGATATACCTTATTCTTATACTACTGGTTTTAGCTCTGGTGCCGGAAATATTGGTGCTATGGTTAATAAAGGAGTTGATTTGTATTTCAAAGTAGATATCATTCAGAATAGTAATTTCTACTGGGGATTCAGAGCTAACTTCAACTATAATAAGAATGAAATCACCGAGTTATTCAACGGACGTGATGAATATAGTTTACCCGACTATGGTTTGCAATACAAAGTAGGTCATTCAGTTGGTGAATTATACTTTGTGCGCAGAGCTGGTGTTGACCCACGTGATGGTAAACAAATATGGTATGATAAAGACGGCAATTTGACCAAAGTATATAATAAGGAAAGAGATGCGGTTCTAATTGGCAAAGACAGATATGCTCCGTTGAATGGAGGTTTTGGTACAGAATTTAGCTGGAAAGGAATTTCTGTCAGTGCTGACTTTACTTGGGCCGGCAAAAAGTACCTGATTAGTAACGATAGATTCTTCATTGAAAACGCAGCACAGGGACTTTCTATAAACCAATCTACCAACATGTTGAATATCTGGACCAAGCCAGGACAAATTACAGATATTCCGGCATCAACAGAAGCTATTCAGATGGATGATCACCTGGTAGAGAACGCTTCGTTCCTTCGTTTAAAGAATGTAACCGTTCAGTATGAACTGCCGAAGTCTATATTGAAACACAGCGGTGTAATCGAACGCTTCAACATCTTCTTCACAGGCCGTAACTTATGGACACTTACTAACTTCACCGGTTATGACCCTGAACCTGATATCAACTTGATTAAGTTCGGATATCCTAATACAAGACAATTCGTATTTGGTGTTGAATTAACATTTTAATTAAGAAAAAGATGATTATGAAAAAAATATTTTTAGCACTATTAATGGTGGGCGCATTGGTGACTTCCTGCGATATGGACAAGAAACCTTATGGAAGCCTTGATAATGATACTGCCATCCAGAATCTGAATGACTGTCGCCGTTTCCGCAACGGCCTCTACTCAAGTATGAGAAGTCTCACCACCGGCGGATATGTTAACTATCCGGAAATCCAGATGGATATATTCCATGGAGTTAGTAATAACGGAAACCGTATCGGTGAGTTCTCTAACGGAAATATAAACTCGGCAACAAGAGATATCGCCACTATATGGGGAAATTTATATTCAATTATCAACTCAGCTAATTTTATCATTAATAAGATGGATGAGATGCTGACAAATAATGAATATACTGCAGAAGAACGTACAGAATTGACTCGTTATGATGGTGAAGCTAAATTTGTAAGAGCTTATTGCTATTACTGGTTGATTGATCATTATTGCGAAACTTACTCAGCAAGTATTGCACAAACAATAGGTAAAGGTTTGCCTTTGGTGACGGTTTATAATCCAACCGGCGATAGCAGTAAATACCCGGGACGTAGCACTCAGGATGAAACATATAAATTAATTAATGACGACTTAACCGATGCCTATAACGCATTACTTGAGTACGAGAAAACCGACAATGAATTTATAGCTCCAAATGCTGCCTACTTTTCTTCTTATGCAGTATTGGCACTGCAAGCACGTATTGCTTTGTTGAAAGGTGACAATACAACAGCGCTGTCAAAAGCTGAAACAATCATCAAATCTCAGATCTATAAATTGGCAGAAATTAAAGCTTATGAAGCTATGTGGACAAAAGATGAAGGTACTGAAGCTATCTTCCGCCCATTCATGAGTACTACAGAATTAGGTTCTTCTACCGGTGGTGCTTATTTAAGTACTAAACTGGATGGAGCTGATTACATTCCTACTTTCGATATGCTGAGTATGTATGAAGATGAAGGTGATGTTCGTTTCGATGCTTTCTTTACTGTATGGAAGTTGGCAGTAGATGGTAACAATGTGCAAGCTTATGTATTCAAAAAATTTCCGGGTAATGAAAGTTTAAAAACTTCTGCGACTCCCAATTATATAAATATGCCTAAGGTATTCCGTATGGGAGAAATTTACTTGATTGCTGCAGAAGCTGCTGCTACTACTAACCCGACATTGGCTAATAAATATCTCAATGAATTACGCAGTAAGCGTATTGCTGGCTATGAAGAGATTAATTATAGTGGTCAGGCATTGATTCAAGAAATACGCAACGAACGTTTGAAGGAATTGATCGGAGAAGGTTTCCGTATGAGCGATTTACGCCGTTGGGGCATTGGCTTCCAACGTAATCCTGATCACCCGGAAAATCCAGCTATCAATAACATTATCGTTCCTAATGGAAGAAATCTTTCATATCCGGCAGGAGACTACCGTTTGGTATGGCCTATCCCATCAGCAGAAATGGAAACGAATCCACAATTAGCTGGGCAGCAGAATCCAGGTTATTAATCATTAAAGAAAGGTATTTATGAAATATATTAAATTATTAGCAATGATGCTCTTGCCACTAACATTTGCGGCTTGTAGCGATGATGACAAAAATATGAATTCGGGCAATGCTACTGTGGGATTCTCTCAAAGTGAAATAGATGTGAAAGAGAATGTCAACAGTATTCAAGTTCCTATTACAGTAACAGGAGAGCATAGTGGACTTATAGAAGTGACTGTAACAGTTAAAAATGCCAGTGGCATTTCTGTGGAAAATGATAAGACCGTTCTTCTTACTTCTGAAAAAATAAGAGTACCAGCAGATGTGGAAACAGTAAATGCTGAAATCTACCTAAATGTTTCGACTAAAGAAGATAACTTTGACCGTTCATTTACATTAGAAATAACAAACGCTCAAGGAGCTACTATCGGAACAGGTGCCTGCAAGGTAAACATTCAGGAAGTAGTCGACCCGTACGATAAGTTGATCGGAGACTGGACTTTCCAAGCCGTGGATAGTAAAGGAGTAGCCGCTTCATTCCCTGTAGTAGTAGAGATGAACGAAAAGGGAGATGGATATAATTGTACGAAATTTAATGGAAAAGATTATGTTACATGGAGGATGTCATATTCTTCAAATGGTCTGCAAATTATATGTAATGAAACTATCGCTGACAATATGGACTTCGGATTAGGTTTCACAGCAAGTGTGCGCTTCGCTTCATTGAGTTCAGCAGGACTTAGCTGGGCTAACGTTTCTGGAATGTGGAGTGATGACTTTGAAACCATCACCTTCGACAGTGGAGTTGCAGGTGCCATAATGGATGATGCAGGTAATTACTCTAAATATGTCTGGTTCCAATACTATGATTGCAAAATGGTACGTTAATTAAAAGGTACATAATAGAAAAAGGCTATTCCATTCATCTTTTATGGGATAGCCTTTCTTGCTCATATAATCTTATTAAAACCTCATTTTATGAAAACAAAACTCTCACTCATCATTATGCTTTTGTACTCTTGCTGGCTTTATGCCACACCGCGTACGCCGAAGCAAGCATTAGAAATCGCGCAAGCTTTCGTAGCCTCTCATGGTCTAATAAAATCTGACGATGCACCCCAACTTCAACTAATGAACAGTGAGATAACAATCACTCGTGGTCCTGAAATCTATCCAGCTTATTATATCATTAACATAGAAAAAGACAATGGATTTATCATCGTTTCAGGCAACGACTGTGCACGTGAAATCTTAGCATACTCTGACAGAGGCAGTATAGACATAAAGCA
>Ga0192245_10361_pt1 | contig 21445 bp, 21 predicted proteins | sample Koala_Koa27_M3_FD_131238 | JGI IMG/M metagenome (GOLD analysis project Ga0192245, IMG submission 131238) | Enriched cells from koala feces incubated with labeled cellulose particles, San Francisco Zoo, California, United States - Koala_Koa2-7_M3 ...
CATCTACTCGGCCATCACAGGCATTGCCTGGTACCAGACCGAGGAGAAATTCCTGCTGCCCGAAGCCTTCAAGGGGAAAACCAATTACTCCATCGTAATAGACCCCACAACGAGTGCCGACGACAAGCGGGACTTCATCTGGGTGGTATTTGGCGGAAACGGCGCAGCCAACGAAGTATGGCGTGGCCGCCTCAACAGCCTTGGTTTTGCCGAAAACCAGTTGTAAGCGCGGAGATACCCCGACAACTGCCACTATATATAATATAAGGTATAAGCATAGGTGCAACAACAAAGAAAAAAGATAATGCTATATAAAGAACAAATAGATTTGAACCGCATTCCCCAGCATGTAGCCATCATCATGGACGGCAACGGAAGATGGGCCAAACAACGCGGACACGAACGCAGCTACGGCCACCAGGCCGGTGCCGAAACCGTGCACATCATTGCCGAAGAAGCCGCAAGGCTGGGGATCAAATACCTCACTTTATATACGTTCTCTACTGAAAACTGGAACCGTCCTTCCGACGAGGTGTCAGCGCTCATGGGCCTGTTGTTCGACTCCATCGAGGAAGAGACGTTCATGAAGAACGACATTAGCTTCCGTGTCATAGGCGACACCGGCAAACTGCCTGCCAACGTGCAGCAACGCCTCAACGACTGCATTGCACACACCGCAGACAACACAGGGATGTGCCTTGTCCTGGCCCTGAGCTATTCCTCGCGCTGGGAAATCACCGAAGCCACCCGTCAGATAGCCGCCCTGGTACAAGCCGGAAAGCTACAACCAGCCGATATCGACAGCGAAGTGGTTTCAAGCCAGCTGTCCACCAGCTTCATGCCCGACCCCGACCTGCTGATACGAACCGGTGGAGAACTGCGGCTCAGCAACTACCTGCTGTGGCAATGCGCCTACTCCGAGCTCTACTTCTGCGACACCTACTGGCCCGATTTCCGCGAAGAAGAGTTCTGCAAAGCCATCTGCGACTACCAGAAACGTGAACGCAGGTTTGGCAAAACCAGCGAACAGATAAGTTGACCCAAATAGAAACAACCCATATAAACGATATAAAGAAACCATATAACCATAACTCACAAAATGCACTATCGTATTTTCTCCATAGCCTTAACCCTTCTCTGCCTCTTTGCCGGCACACTGACAATCACTGCCCAGGAAAACAACGGCACTGACGAAACAGCCAAGCCGGTCATCTTCTACTCCAACACACCCAAGAAGTATGAAATTGCCGACATAAAGGTAGAAGGAGCGGATAATTACGAAGACTACGTCATCATCGGGCTCTCGGGCCTGAGCAAAGGACAGGTCATCACCATACCGGGCGACGAGGTGACCCAGGCATGTAAGAAGTACTGGCGGCACGGCCTGTTCTCGGACGTAAGCATCACGGCCGACAAGATTGAGGGAGACAAGGTATGGATGACCATTCACCTTACCATGAGTCCGCGCGTATCCGACATACGCTACCACGGTGTCAAGAAGTCCGAACGCGAAGACCTCGAAGCCAAGATAGGCATGATTAAAGGCAGCCAGATAAACATGAACGCCATTGACCGCGCCAAGACACTGATTAAGCGGTACTTTGACGACAAAGGCTTCAAAAACGCCGAAATCATCATCAACCAAATGGACGACCCTGCACAGAAGAACCAGGTTATCGTAGACATCGAAATCGACAAGAAAGAGAAAATCAAAGTACATCAGATAACGATTGCCGGCAACCAGGCCCTCACCACCAAGAAACTGAAACGCGTGATGAAGAAGACCAACGAAAAAGGCAAGCTGCTCAACCTGTTCCGCACCAAGAAATTTGTGGAAGAAAACTATGAGGCCGACAAACAACTTATCATCGACAAGTACAACGAACTGGGTTACCGCGACGCCATGATTGTGCGCGACAGCATCAGCCAATACGACGAGAAAACCGTCAATGTGTTTATGGAAATCGAGGAAGGACAAAAATACTACCTGCGCAACGTAACGTGGGTGGGTAACACCCTCTATCCTTCCGAACAGCTGGACTACCTGCTGCAAATGAAGAAGGGCGACGTCTACAACCAGAAACTGCTGGAAGAACGTACCACCACCGACGAAGACGCCATCGGCAACCTGTACTACAACAACGGTTACCTGTTCTATAGCCTCGAACCGGTGGAAGTGAACATCGTGGGCGACTCCATCGACCTGGAAATGCGTATCTTTGAAGGACAGCAGGCCACCATCAACAAGGTGAGCATCAACGGTAACGACCGCCTCTACGAAAACGTGGTACGCCGCGAGCTGCGTACCCGGCCGGGACAGCTCTTCAGTCGTGAAGACCTGATGCGTTCCATGCGTGAAATACAGCAAATGGGACACTTCGACCCCGAACAGATTACCCCCGACATACAGCCCCGTCCCGAAGACGGAACCGTAGACATCGGTTACAACCTCATTTCAAAAGCCAACGACCAGGTAGAATTTTCTGCCGGATGGGGACAGACCGGCATCATCGGCAAGCTGAGTCTGAAGTTCACCAACTTCTCACTGGCCAACCTGTTGCACCCGGGCGAAAACTACCGTGGCATCCTGCCACAGGGCGACGGACAAACACTGACCATCAGCGGACAGACCAACGCCAAGTACTACCAGTCGTACAGTGTGTCGTTCTACGACCCCTGGTTTGGCGGCAAACGTCCGAACGCCTTCTCCGTATCGGCCTTCTATTCACGCCAGACCGACATCAGCAGCCAATACTACAACGATGCCTACTACAATAACTTCTACAACAGCTATTATAGCGGCATGTACGGCTACGGCATGTACAACTATGGCAACTACACCAGCTACGAAAACTACTACGACCCCGACAAGTCGGTACAGATGTTTGGTGCAGCCGTTATGTTCGGTAAGCGTCTGAAGTGGCCCGACGACTACTTCCAACTCTCAGCCGAATTGTCGTACCAGCGCTACATCCTGAGCGACTGGCAGTACTTCCCCGTAACCGACGGAAAATGCAACGACCTGAGCATCAACCTCACCCTTGCACGCAGCTCCATAGACAACCCCATCTACCCGCGCCAGGGTTCGGAGTTCTCGCTGTCGGTACAGTTCACGCCGCCCTACTCGCTGTTCGACGGCATTGACTACAGCCAGTACAACACCAGCAACCAGGACGACATGAACAAGATGCACAAATGGGTGGAATATCACAAATGGAAATTCAAATCCAAAGTATACATCCCGTTGATGGATCCCATGACCGTAAAACGTACTCCTGTACTGATGGGCCGCGTGGAATTCGGTTTGCTGGGGCACTACAACAAGCATAAGAGATCGCCCTTCGGCACCTTTGAAGTGGGTGGTGATGGTATGTCTAGCTACTCTTATTATGCTACCGAAACAATCGCCCTGCGCGGTTACGAAAACGGTTCACTCTCGTCTTACGGTAACGAAGGTTATGCCTACACCCGCCTGGCACTGGAATTGCGCTATCCGTTAATGCTCGAAACCAGCACCAGCATTTACGCACTGACCTTTGTAGAAGCCGGTAACGCATGGCAGGATGTAGGCGACTTCAACCCATTCGAGCTGAAGCGTTCGGCCGGTGTCGGTGTCCGTATCTTCCTCCCGATGATCGGTATGATGGGTATTGACTGGGCTTACGGTTTCGACAAGGTACGCGGTTCAAGCCGGTACGGCGGCAGCCAGTTCCACTTCATCCTGGGTCAGGAATTCTAATTACCAAGTTTCACACAATAAACCAGACGTTATGAAGAAAAACCTGTTACTGATGTTTCTGCTGGTTGTTGCAAGCGTAACAGCCAGTGCGCAAAAGTTTGCGCTGATTGACATGGAGTATATTCTGAAAAATATACCCGCCTACAACGAAGCCAATGCCCAGTTGGAGCAAGCTTCCAAACAATGGCAGGCTGAAGTAGAGAAACTGGCCGAAGCAGCCAAGACAATGTACAAGGATTACCAATCCAAGGTATCAACCTATTCGGACAGTGAACGCAGCAAGCGGGAAGAAGCCATCATCGCCAAGGAAAAGGAGGCAGCCGACCTGCGCCTCAAATACTTTGGTCCTGAAGGCGAAATGGCTCAAAAACGCGAAAGCCTGATGCGTCCCATACAGGACAACATCTACAACGCCGTCAAGGCCATTGCCACCCAGAAAGGCTACGCATTGGTAGAAGACCGTGCATCGGCCACCAGCATCATCTTTGCCTCGCCCAGCATTGACATTAGCGACGAAGTGCTGGCACGACTGGGATATGCCAACTAAAAGCAGTGAAAAAGGAAGCCGAAATCAAAAATAACCAGCCTTATTTTGTTTTACTTCCGGTTTACACTATATTTGCAACAATGTAATGAATAATCATTCAAATAAACACTAAATATTATGCTAAAGAAAATCGTACTCGCTGTCATGCTGGCCCTTCCGCTGGGAGCCATGGCACAGACCAAATTCGGTCACATGAACTCGCAAGAGATTATTACCGTAATGCCTGAATTCACCAAAGCACAAGCTGACCTGGACGCCATGTCCAAGCAATACCAGACTGAGATGCAGAGAACTCAGGAAGAATTCACCAAGAAGTATCAGGAGTTCCTGGCTCAGGCCGACTCACTTCCCAAAAACATCGCCGAAAGACGTCAGAAAGAACTTCAAGATATGTCTCAACGTCAGGAGCAGTTCCAGCAGGAAGCTTACCAGTCTATGCAAAAAGCTCAGCAGGATGCCATGACTCCTATCTACCAGAAGTTGGAAACAGCTGTTCAGGCCGTTGGTAAAGCCGAAGGCGTTATCTATATCTTCGACATGGCCCGCACACCGCTGGCATACATCGGTGCTGAAAGCATTGACCTCACTGCCAAAATCAAGGCTCAGCTGGGCATAAAATAAGGCGAAAACCATTTAATGAAATAAATAAAAAGGATGTGTCCCTCACGCGGGCGCATCCTTTTTTTATGGCCACAGGCAAGCAAAGCCGTCAGTTCACAAGTACATAGACCAGCACAAAGTCTTAGCAATAGGATATGAAAAAGGCTTTTTGAACTAATGAATAAGCCTTATTAATGTATTGAATAAGGCTTTTTAATAGCGTGAATAAGGCTTATTCAATATACGTTAGCTTTACCTTGACCAAACCGAAGTTCTGGTATAGCCAGCATTACGCACAGCCAAAATGGCAAACAGATACAGACTGGCGTTTTTTGCAGGACTCAACATACACGCTACCTGTTTTTTCTTAACTTTGCACTACGTACAGAAAACAACGATCATGAATCAGCAACTACCAACCCAGCCCGGCCCTATCGGCGTATTCGATTCCGGCTATGGCGGACTGACAATCCTGAGCAAAATCCGGGAAGCACTTCCGCAATACGACTATATCTATCTGGGCGACAATGCCCGTACCCCCTACGGTACCCGCTCTTTTGAGATTGTCTACCAGTTCACCTTACAGGCGGTAACCAAGCTGTTTGAGATGGGATGCCACCTGGTCATACTGGCCTGCAATACAGCATCGGCCAAAGCGTTGCGCAGCATCCAGATAAACGACCTGCCTCATCTCGACCCACAGCGCCGGGTACTGGGTGTCATCCGCCCCACGGTAGAATGTATCGGCAACCTTACGCAGAGCCGGCACATCGGCGTACTGGCCACGGCAGACACTATCCGCTCGGAATCGTATCCGATGGAAGTACACAAGCTGTTTCCCGACATCAAAGTCAGCGGCGAAGCCTGCCCGTTATGGGTTCCGCTGGTCGAAAACAACGAGGCACAGGGTGAAGGAGCCGACTATTTCGTACGCAAGCACATCGACCGCCTGCTGGCCGCCGATAGCCGCATAGACACCGTGATACTGGGATGTACGCACTACCCTCTGCTATTGCCCAAAATACGCCAATACATGCCGGCTGACATTCACATTGTCGCACAGGGCGAACTGGTGGCCGAAAGTTTGAAAGACTACCTCCACCGACATCCCGAAATGGATGCCCGATGCACCCGCGGAGGAAATTGCCGGTATTGCACGACAGAGGCCGAAGAGAAGTTCAGCGAATCGGCATCCACCTTCCTCAACCAGGCGGTCAGCGTCCAGAAAGTTGTACTGGAATAACTGCATTTTCCTTACACATTGCAACATTTCCGGCTATATTTACTATATTTGCAAATACGAACCCTTAAATGCATTAAGTTATGAAAGCAGAAGACAAAAGTAAACTGGTGGAAGTATTCCACGGTTCGCTATGGGAAGCAGAACTGGTAAAAGGCCTCCTGCACGACAGAGGTGTGGAAGCCGATACCCAAAACGGGCTTCTGGTGAACAACACCCTGCCCGAAAGTGCCATTGAAGTGTCCGTCGTGGTAAATGAGACCGACTACGAAGCCGCAATGGAGGTGATACGCGAACGCGAAAAAACCAACATCCCCGACTGACAACCGCCCGCCCACAAATATGAAACAACCGCTTAGCAGAATAACCGTCAAGGTGGGCAGCAATGTGCTGACCCGCCCGGACGGTACGTTGGACGTAACCCGCATGTCGGCACTCGTAGACCAGATAGCCGGTCTGCACAAGGCCGGCATCCAGGTCATTCTCGTCTCGTCCGGTGCCGTAGCCTCCGGACGTAGCGAAATACACCCACAACACAAGCTGGACAGTATAGACCAGCGCCAGTTATTTTCGGCCGTGGGACAAGCCAAACTCATCAACCGCTACTACGAGCTGTTCCGTGAGCATGGCATCGCCGTCGGACAGGTACTCACTATGAAAGAGAGCTTCGGAACCCGCCGGCATTACCTCAACCAGAAGAACTGTATGACGGTGATGCTGGAAAACGGCGTTATACCCATTGTAAACGAAAACGATACGATAGCCGTCAGCGAACTGATGTTTACAGACAACGACGAGCTATCGGGCCTCATCGCCACGATGATGGATGCCCGCCTGCTCATCCTGCTCAGCAACGTAGACGGTATTTACAATGGCCCTCCCTCCGACCCCGCGTCGCACGTCATACCCGAAATTGGGCACGAACAAGACCTGGAGGAATACATACAGACGACCCGCTCCAGTTTTGGACGAGGCGGCATGCTTACCAAAACCAGCATTGCCCGCAAGGTAGCCGACGAAGGCATTGCCGTCATCATTGCCAACGGCAAGCGCGAAAACATATTGACCGATCTTGTGCAGGCCGAAACGCTCCGGACGACATCCGAAACGCCAACCGGAACAGCGTCGCACCCGGCACCGCCCCATACACGCTTTACTCCGGCCGAAACGCCCGCCTCCAGTGTCAAGAAATGGATTGCACATAGCGAAGGGTTTGCCAAAGGGGAACTGCACATCAACCGACAGATGGCCGAGATCCTTGCTTCCGACCAGGCGGCCAGTATTCTCCCGGTAGGCATCACTCGCGTAGAAGGCGAGTTCGAGAAAGACGACCTGGTGCGCATCATCAACCCCGAAGGGCAGCCCGTAGGAATAGGGAAAGCCAACTGCTCGGCCAGCCAGGCCCGTGAAGACGTGGGCAGACATGGCAAAAAGCCGGTGGTACACTACGACTACTTATACACCGAATAAAAAACAACCGAAACAAAGAAAGATACAGAACCGGTGCGGGCACCCCCTTACCGACAGGAACGCCCGCCCATCAACCAGACATGACCCTATGGACCTGAACAGAACTTTTGCCGAAGTGCGCGAAGCCAGCCACATTCTATTGAAGCTAAGGCACAAAGACATCGACCAGATATTGGAAACACTGGCCGATGCCACACTGACACATACCGACTTCATCCTCGAAGAGAACCGTAAAGACCTGGAACGCATGGACCCGGCCAACCCCAAATACGACCGTCTGAAGCTGACCGAAGAACGGCTCAAAGACATTGCCAAAGGCCTGCGTGAGGTAGCCGCCCTGCCCTCACCTTTGGGAAAGGTTCTGAGACGCGATACACTTCCCAACGGCTTGCGCATTAAGCGCGTCAGCGTACCTTTTGGCGTAATCGGCGTCATTTACGAAGCACGCCCCAACGTCAGCTTCGATGTGTTTGCCCTTTGCCTCAAGGCAGGAAGCGCCTGCATCCTTAAGGGAGGGAGCGACGCCGATTATTCCAACCGGGCCATTGTGAGCCTCATTCATCAGGTACTGGAACAATTCGGCATATCGCCCCATGTGGCCGAACTGCTGCCTGCCGGACACGAAGCCACCGACGAACTGCTTCATGCCCGCGGCTATGTAGACCTCATCATTCCACGGGGTGGAAGCAACCTGATAGACTATGTGCGCCGCAACGCCACCATTCCGGTCATCGAAACCGGTGCCGGTGTATGCCATGCCTATTTCGATAACTTCGGAGACCTGGAAAAAGGAAAAGCCATCATATGCAATGCCAAGACACGCCGTGTCAGTGTGTGCAACGCTCTCGATTGCCTGATTATCGACTCTCACCGTCTGCACGAGCTGCCCGCGCTGTGCGCTCCGTTACAGGCATTCCACGTAACCATTTATGCCGACCCACCATCCTACGCAACCCTCCAGGCCAACGGCTATCCGGAAGTCTTGCTCCGGGAAGCATCGGACGAAGACTTCGGACGTGAGTTCCTGGACTACAAAATGTCCATCAGGACCTGCGCTTCCATTTCGGGTGCCATCGACCATATCCGCCGCTACGGCTCAGGGCACAGTGAGTGTATCATCACCGAACACAGGGCAAGGGCACAACGCTTCTGCCGCGAAGTGGATGCCGCCTGCGTTTATGTCAACGCTCCCACCTCGTTTACCGACGGTGCGCAATTCGGGCTTGGAGCCGAAATAGGTATCAGTACCCAGAAACTCCATGCAAGAGGGCCTATGGGACTGGAAGAGATAACTACTTACAAATGGATTGTAGAAGGTAACGGCCAGACACGCCCCTGACGCACCGTGCCCTATCAACCAAGAAACAATGTATAAACAAAATAACTTATGAGAAACTTTACTTGCGTACAGGACATCGGCAACCTGAAAACTGCGCTGGCCGAAGCATTCGAGATTAAGAAAGACCGTTTCAAATACGTGGAACTGGGACGCAACAAGACGCTGATGATGATATTCTTCAACTCCAGCCTGCGCACCCGCCTCAGCACACAGAAAGCAGCCCTTAACCTGGGCATGAACGTCATTGTGCTCGACATCAACCAAGGTGCCTGGAAGCTGGAAACCGAACGCGGTGTCATCATGGATGGTGACAAGCCCGAGCACCTGCTCGAAGCCATTCCCGTAATGGGTTGTTATTGCGACGTCATCGGTGTGCGCTCCTTTGCCCGTTTCGAGAACCGCGACTACGACTATAACGAGGTTATCCTCAACCAGTTCATCCAGTACTCAGGCCGGCCTGTCTTCTCGATGGAAGCCGCCACGCGCCACCCCCTGCAAAGCTTTGCCGACCTCATCACCATTGAGGAATACAAGAAGACCGCCCGTCCCAAAGTGGTTATGAGCTGGGCTCCACATCCGCGTCCGTTGCCACAGGCCGTACCCAACTCGTTTGCCGAATGGATGAACGCCACCGACTATGAATTTGTCATCACCCATCCCGAAGGCTATGAACTCGACCCCAAATTTGTGGGCAATGCCCGTGTGGAATACGACCAGATGAAAGCCTTTGAGGGTGCCGACTTTGTCTATGCCAAGAACTGGGCCGCCTACACGGGTGACAATTACGGACAGATTCTCAGTAAAGACCGTTCCTGGACAGTAAGCGACCGTCAGATGGCCGTTACCAACAATGCCTACTTCATGCACTGCCTGCCCGTGCGTCGCAACATGATTGTCACCGACGACGTCATTGAAAGTCCACAGAGCATTGTTATCCCCGAAGCCGCCAACCGCGAGATATCGGCCACAGTAGTACTGAAACGCCTCATCGAGGGACTGAAGTAACCGCAACGTCCTTCTCCTTATAAAGCCACCGCCCCGGCAAGACATTCCATCTTGCCGGGGCGGTGCATTTTTATTCCCAGGTACGTGCCCTGTTTAGTCTTCTGTAATTACCAGCTTCACCTTCTGGGCACCAACCTGTATGTAGTAGTCGCCCGTTTCCAGGAAGCGACGGCCGTCGGCATCCACAAAGCTGAGGTCGCGCATCGGGTCAATCTCAAAGCGGAAGGTACGCGTTTCGCCGGCTTTGAGCAATTGTTTCTCGAAGTGCTTCAGTTCGCGATTGGGACGCGTGATGCTGCAATAAGGGTCGGAAATGAACCATTGAACCACCTCGGCACCGTCGCGCTGCCCCGCATTGGTCACCGTTACCTCGGCCACCAGTTTCTCGCCACGCTTCACCGAAGTCTTGGATAACGTCAGGTCGCCGTATTGGAAATCAGTGTAACTCAATCCATGTCCAAAAGTATAAAGCGGTTCGGACGGAATATCCTGATACTTTCCAATGTGCGGCCGTGCACTCTTACGACGGTTATAATAAATGGGAATCTGCCCCGTAGCATAGGGGAACGTCACACTCAGCTTGCCCGACGGATTAACCCGTCCCGACAAAACGCCTGCCACCGGACGGCCACCCGGCACACCCGGTTGCCACATCTCCACGATGGCATCGCACAACGGCTCTACCCGTGCCAGAGCCAACGGACGGCCACTGGAGAGTACCAGCACGATGGGCTTCCCTGCTTTTTTTACCTCAGCTATGAAATCCTCCTGCACGGCAGGAAGTTCAATGGTCGAACGTACACTGTTCTCACCGCTCCAACCGCGGCGTTCGCCCATGAAAAGTACTACCACATCGGCACGACGTGCTGTTTCTACAGCGGCGGCAAAACCCGAACGGTCATTACCGTCGAAAGGACAACCGGCTGCAAAAAGCAGTTCGGCCTTACCCGCAAACTCCTCTTCCAGAGCCTTGCGCACGGAATATACATCTTCGGCACGGCCATGCCCACTCCAACTACCCAACAATTCGACACTGGCATCGAGCAACGGCCCCATCACGGCAACAGTTTTCCGTACACCGTTCTCCTGGCACAAAGGCAGCACATCGTCCTTATTTTTCAACAATACAATAGTCTCTTCGGCCAGACGCTCTGCAATCTGCCTGCTCTGCGGCAACAGGAAGCGTTCTTCCAGACTTGACTCCGGTGTATAGGGGCGTTCAAACAATCCCAGGCGGAATTTCACCCGCAGAATACGGCGCACGGCATCATCAATACGTTCCATCGGCACTTTGCCAGTCTCGACCAGTGTCTTCAGATAATTGTCATAACAACGTCCCATCATATCCATTTCCACACCGGCATTCAAACCTATACGGGCCGCTTCGGCGGAGTCGGCAGCCATGCCCTGGTCCATCAATTGCTTGACTGCTCCCCAGTCGGACACCACAAAACCGTCGTGCCCCCAACGACTTTTCAATATTTCGGTCAACGTATAAGGATTTCCGCTTCCCGGCACCCCGCTGATGTCGTTAAACGAACTCATCACCGTCTGAGCGCCAGCCTTGATGCCAGCCTCATAAGGCGGCAGGTAAGTATCCCACAAAGTCTGGTGAGAAACTTCAGTATATACATAATCCATACCGGCTTCGGAAGCACCATAACCCACGTAGTGTTTCAGGCAGGCAGCTACCTGGTCACCACTGGTCAAATCGTTGCCTTGATAGCCTTTGACCGAAGCCACACAAAAGGCAGCATTGGCATAAGGGTCTTCACCATATCCCTCGGATATACGTCCCCAACGGCCGTCACGCGCCACGTCAATCATAGGTGAAAACGTCCAATCAACCCCTGAACGACGAGCTTCCAAAGCAGCCACTCCGCAAGCCTGTTCTACCAGATCCAAGTTCCACGAGCAGGCCTGCGCCAGCGAAATAGGATAAACGGTACGATACCCATGAATCACATCATACCCAAACAAAAGAGGAATGCCCAGGCGTGTTTCTTCCACCGCACGTTTTTGCAAAGCGTTGCGCAACTGGGGCATATAGTTGTAATAGATTACCGATCCAACTTCAGCCGGAATTTTCCCCGCCACCTCGCCTACATTGTTTACATTGTTGTTATTGCCTAATGTATACTGATTAAGCTGGAGTATCTTCTCTTCCAGTGTCATGCGGTTCAATAAGTCAGTTACACGCTCCTCTACCGGCAAAGCGGCATTCTTATAACGGGGAGTTTTTTGTGCCCTCGCCGGAAAAACAAGACTGCATGTCAACAACAGGCAACCGAAAAATGTAGTTTTGTTCATCTTTAAAAGTGTTTATTTGATAATGGTTCATAATTCATCACTTCTGGCCTGGTTTAACGCCATCAGCGTTCTACCGCCTTACCCGCCTGCAGCCATCCTTGGAATCCGGTCTGCAGCTCATACACCTCGTAACCCTTCCGGCTCAACAATTCGGCCGCCTTCTTGCTACGTTTGCCGCTACGGCAATACAAAGCCACAGGCCGATTCTTTTGAAGCGACGAATCGGCCACCGCCTCAAACTGGCTGTCGAGCACATTAATGTTAATACTTCCGGGAATGTGACCTTCCGAATATTCGGCTACGGTACGCACGTCAAGACGTTGCATCTCGGGATTGGCAATCAGCGCGTCAAACTCATCGGCCGAAACCGACTTGAAGTTGCCCGCCTTCTGCTGGCAGGCAAACAGGGTAGTGAAAAGCAGGCAGATGCCTGCAAAAAAAGTTTTCATATAATCAAAAAAGAATCGTTAAAGCGTATAATCCAAGTCGTAGGTTTTCACCGTTCCATCGTACGTGTGCAGACTGAAGTGTACAGTCAGCCTCTCCCCCTCCTCCAGTTCCGAAAGATACTTTTCCAGAGGTACAGACAGATACACCCGTTTTGTGTATGCCTGGAGGTCATCGCCCGCATCATGATAGAGCGTGAGATACACCTCGCAGTTTCCGGTTTCCGCATCCGTCAGCACCTGGTCTTCGATGAAATGAAACGCATGAGATTGATTCTGAGCCTTGATAGCCAGCAAAATGTTCAGATAATCCAGCCCTATCCAGATACTGGTCACCTCGGCCGCATCGGTACAAATACCGTCCTTGAACTCGGCGGCAGGCCTCGGTGTAGGCGACACCGGAAAAATGCCGGCATACAATTTGACGCCTTCGCCACCGGAAGAGGTTGTCACCCGTTCATAATTGGTGACAATGCGGGTGGCGGCATTTGCCTCGAACGACAGGCCCGTTCCGTCCACCGCCACGTCCAGGCGCTCGCCCTCGTCAGTCAGCACCGATTGCAACGCACCGTCTGCACCGCTGAGAGCCGTAAGAAATTCCAGTTTGACCGAAGGATAGTGATATTCATCATCTGCACACGAGGCTACCATCATCAGCAGCAGCACTCCCAAAACAGTCCGCAACCGGCTCATACCGCCCTCCCCTCTTGGTTTCGCAACGGATTGGCATACATCAGCAACAGTTTCTCACGCAAAAAAGCCTCATCCTTGCCGGGCAAATCTATGCGTGCCAACTGTTTGTCCAGATAGGCCATAAAACCCTCGCGCTCGGCCGGCGTATAACAGCTGCTGTGCGCATCGGTGCCTTCCAGCAGGTCGAGGGCCACACAATTGTTCGGATAAATACGGTAATTCGCATAGATTCCACGGTCTATCAAGGCCGATATGCGGGCATAGAGTTCCTGCTTGGGCAACGTACGGTCCAAAGCGGCCAGCTGGTCGTTAATGCAGGGAGCAGGCTGGAAGTGTACCCGTCCCTTGTAGCCCATCAGCCCCGTCTGCATGTTCAGCAGGTCGTCGGCCGTCGTCTTACGATAGTCGGGCTGGTCACGCTTCAATTGAAACTCCTTTGCCTTCAGGAAATCACAGGGGTCATATTCGTACGAAATGGCCAGCGGCACGATGTTCATCTCCATCAGGCGGTCTATGATATCACCTTCACCACCAATGGCAAGCGTTTTGAGCACACTGTCCTGCGTATGGTCGCTGGAGTCTTTGGCACGTCCTTCGCGCTGGGCAATCCAAATGGACTGTTGTTTGTCGCGGATGGAATGATGCATGTAACGCGACATGCGTGCCGACGACTCAAGCATCTGCCGCATGGTCAGTCCGCGTTGCACGATGAACGATTTGTTGATGCGCACGACCTTCTTAATCCACGGATAAATGAGCAGGTTGTCGCCAATGGCAATCTCCACGGTATCCAGCCCCCGCTCCACGAGCAACAGCGACAGGAAACCCGAGTCGAGCACAATATCACGGTGATTGGACACATAGGTATAAGCCTTGCCGGGAGCGTTCTCCAAAGCCTTATAATCAAGTGTCACTCCCTGGGTGAGCTTGGCTATAATCTTTTTCAGAATCACATAGCACACCCCTATCTGAAACTCCTGCTTGGTCTTGCAGGCACGGATGTTCTGTGCCAGTTTTTCAAAGGGTATTTCTGGAAAAACAGCCGTAGCGACCTGCACAAATGCCGGGTCGGCAATCAGTTCCTCAAACACCTGAGGAAGTTCTTCATCGTAATAAGGACGAATCTCGTCAAATTCCGTATTCATAACACGAAGTATTAAATTAGGTATAAGGTTTCGGACAACAGCCCTATGCAAAAGCGTTTTCAATAATGTCTTCCATCACCCCGCTCATTTCCATACCGGCGGCACGCACCTGTTGCGGAATAAAGCTGGCAGCTGTCATGCCGGGTGTGGTATTCACTTCCAGCAGGTTTATCTTGTCTCCCTCGGTAATGATGTAGTCCACCCGGATAATGCCCTGTGCACCCAGAATGTCATAGATGGCCGAAGTGAGTTTCTGCACCCGGTCAGTCAGTTCGTCCGGTATACGGGCCGGAGTGATTTCGTCCGACTCGCCGTTGTACTTCGCCTCGTAGTCGAAGTATTCGTTATGGCTCACCACCTCGGAAATGGGGAATACAACCGACTTCGCCTTCGTCTTGTAGCAACCGCAGGTAAGCTCCGTTCCCGGCATAAAAGCCTCTACCATCACTTCGCACGATTCCCCAAAGGCTTTGGCAAGAGCAGGCCGGATGTCTTCGCGCGTCTTCACCTTGCTCACCCCGAAACTCGAGCCGCCCAGATTGGGCTTCACAAAACAGGGCAGGCCGATTTTTTCTATCACCTCGTCGTCGGTAATGCTTTGTCCCCGGCGCACCAGCAACGAGTCGGCAATGCGCACCCCGAAGGCGTGCAGATACTGGTTGCAGGCAAACTTGTTGTAGGTAAGCGAGGCCGCCAACACCCCACAGCACGAATAAGGAATGTGGAGCATGTCGAAATAGCCTTGCAGGCGTCCGTCCTCGCCCGGCGTACCGTGAATGGTGATGTAGGCAAAGTCAAAAGTCACCTTGCCACCATCGGGATGGCAAAAGCTGAAGTCGTTGCGGTCAACGGGCACCCGGATGCCGTCAGCCAGCTGCACATACCAGTCGGTACCGTGCATAACCACGATGTATGTGGTATATTTCTCCCTGTCGATAAAGGAATAAATGCCTTGCGCGCTGCGCAGGGAAACTTCATATTCGGAGGTATCTCCTCCGGCTACAATGGCAATGATACGTTTCATTCTAAATCTCTGTTACTGATGTAGCTCCGCCACCGGTCTATGAGCCGTGCCATGTCGTCGGGCAGTTCGGAGGTGAAATACATCTCCTCGCCCGTCACCGGGTGAACAAATCCCAGCGTCATGGCATGCAATGCCTGCCTGGGACAGATGTCGAAGCAATTGTTTACAAATTGTTTGTATTTGGCAAAGTGGGTTCCTTTCAATATCTCGTGGCCGCCATACCGTTCGTCGTTAAAGAGCACGTGCCCGATGTGTTTCATGTGTACGCGTATCTGGTGGGTACGTCCCGTTTCGAGCACGCACTCCACAAGGGTAACATAACCAAACCTTTCCAATACTCGGTAATGGGTCACGGCATGCTTCCCTTCTCCGTCGGGCAGCACCGTCATCTGCATGCGGTCGCGCGGATTGCGGCCGATGTTGCCTGTCACCGTGCCTTCGTCCTGCTCCACGTTGCCCCACACCAGGGCACGATAGCGTCGCTTGGTCGTTTTGTTGAAGAACTGGTTGCCCAGGTTCGTTTTGGCATCAGGAGTTTTGGCAATAACCAGCAATCCCGACGTATCCTTGTCGATGCGGTGCACCAACCCCACATGCGGGTCGTTGGCATCGTAATCGGGATTGTCCTTCATGTGCCAGGCTATGGCATTGACCAGTGTCCCCCGGTAGTTCCCGTGTCCGGGATGTACCACCAGCCCGGCCGGTTTGTTCACCACCATCAGGTATTTGTCTTCGTACACAATGTTCAGGGGAATATTCTCGGGAATAACTTCGTTCTCGTAGCGCGGGCGATCCATCATTACCGTAATGACGTCTTGCGGCTTCACCTTGTAACTGCTTTTCACCGGTTTGCCGTTGGCCATCACAAAACCCGCATCGGCAGCTTTCTGTATGCGGTTGCGCGAAGCATTGGTCAGGCGGTCGAAGAGATATTTGTCCACCCGCACCATTTCCTGCCCCTTGTCCACCACCACCCGGAAGTGTTCATACAGCTGCGCTTCTTCGCCCACAGGTTCAATGTCGTCGAGTTCGTCGGGCAAAAGCTCGTCTATGTCCTGCCAGTCCTCCTTCATCGTCAGTCAAGCTAATAAATCAGGCCAAGCAGCCTTTCAGAACCACGACTCTTCTTCAGCCTGTCCGGCATGCAGCGAGTCCCCTTCCTGCATATCCTCCACCTGCGGCACAGGGTTGCCATTACCTATAATCAACGTCAGTATGGCTCCTGTGGGTACCTGGGCACCGCGCGAAAGCGTGTCGCGTCCCATGCGCACACCATACACCCAGTCACGTTCGCCGGGAACCGAGTCATTGGGGGTAAGTTTGAAACCGGCAGCCAGCAGACGGGCCTCTGCCTCGCGTGCCGAGCTGTTGTCGGCTACATCGGGCACAGCACACAACGGTACGTTAAGGGTATTGATGGTCAGATAAATCACGCGCCCCTGCTTCACCTTCTGTCCCACGCCGGGATGGTAATCAAGGATGCTTCCGGCGGGCAAAGTTTTTACATACGTGGAATCAGACACCGCACATTCCAGGCCCTTGTCTGCAAACACACGTGTAGCCTCGGATACCGTCATGCCCTTCACATCGGGCACCACCACCGCCTCGCCGTGGCGCGTATAGGCATCCAGTCCCCGCAACACGCCCCACACTACTACAATCACCACTACAACCATGGCTATCAGGTTGCCCCAGAACATCCGGTTATTTCTGAAAGAGAAAAACTCCTTTATTGTCATAAGCGATACGTTTATACCCCGCAAAGATACAATTTTAGTATGAAGAATAAAGAATGAAGACACAAGAATCTACAACAAACCCAAGGCAACTGTCAGAACACGCCATAAAGAAAGCCGCAGACCCCCTTGAAGGTATCTGCGGCTTGTCCTTATTTTGCTTTACCGGCAGGCTTTTATGCCTTTACTCCGTTGTATTCGTCAGAAACGGTCAGTTTCTTTCTACCTTTGGCACGACGGGCAGCCAATACTCTGCGGCCGTTAGCAGTAGCCATTCTCTCACGGAAACCGTGTTTGTTTTTTCTCTTTCTGTTGGAGGGTTGAAATGTTCTTTTCATTGCTGTATCTTTTTTATGTTATTATTCTCACGAATTCGGGCTGCAAAAATAGGCACTTTTTCCAAATTAACCAAGAGATAAATCATTTTATCACAAAACTTTTTGTGTTTTTTACCGATTTCCATTACTTTTGCACCCGCAAAAGAACGCTAATACATAAATAATTAAAGAATATAAGAATATGATTAATGCCCAAGACATTAAAATCGGAACTTGCATCCGCATGGACGGCAAGCTGTATTTCTGCATCGACTTTCTGCATGTAAAACCGGGAAAAGGTAACACGTTCATGCGTACCAAACTGAAAGACGTAGTCAACGGCTACGTGCTGGAACGCCGCTTCAACATCGGTGAAAAGCTGGAAGACGTACGTGTGGAACGCCGCCCCTACCAGTATCTCTATCAAGAAGGTGACGACTACATGTTCATGAACCAGGAGACATTCGATCAGATTCCCATCGCCCACGACCTTATCAACGGTGTCGACTTCCTGCTCGAAGGCCAGGTGGTAGACGTTGTATCGGATGCTTCAACCGAAACCGTGCTCTATGCCGACATGCCTATCAAGGTGCAGCAGAAGGTGACTTACACCGAACCGGGTCTGAAAGGCGATACCGCTACCAACACGCTGAAGCCCGCTACCGTTGAATCGGGTGCTACCGTACGCGTTCCCCTCTTCATCAACGAAGGCGAGACCATCGAAATCGATACACGCGACGGTTCATACGTAGGTCGCGTAAAAGCATAAAAAACTACTCCATAACATAAAAAGCTGTTCTGTGTGCAATAGATGCATGACAGAACAGCTTTTTTTTCTTCCCGCACCTCACCCCATGAAGGAAAAAGCTCCTGAGCTGTCGGTCTCTCAGGACACCGACCAATAAGTTGCCATCCACATACGTCATTATAGTTGCGCCTCCACATAAAAATAACCCGCAAGCTTGCTTTTCTGCTTTCGTCTTTTCCTATCTTTGCAAAAAAAAGCCATGAACGCTTTCTTATCCTACAGCATCCGCGCACTGACGCTTCTGTGCCTCTGCCTGTTGCCGGGCAGCTGCCGGCAGCAGTACAACAGCGCCTCCGCGCAAACCATGCCGACCGACAGTACAACCGTACCGGCGCGTTTTCCCTATCCCGAAATACCTCCCGTCATCGTTTCGCCCGAAGAACGTGCCGCCTACCTGCTGCGGCACTACTGGGAAAAGTTCGACTTTGCCGACACCACCCTGCTGCACAGGCCCGAAATAGCCGAACAGGGCGTGGTGGATTTTCTGGATTTGCTGGCCATGCATGCCACCCCCGAAACGTCCGAAGAAAGCCTGCAGGCCTTCTGCCAGCTGTTTGCCGCACACGACGATGCGCGCCGCGAAATGCCGGAACTGGTAAAAAAATACCTGTACGAACCGAACTCACCCTTGCACAACGAGCCGCTCTTTGCCTCCTTCCTGGCCATCATGTGCCGGGAACCGGCCCTGCAGGACGACCCCGCCCGCTCGCGCTGGAACTTTCTGCTGGAACTGATGGGGCGTAACAACCCCGGACAGAAGGCTTCCGACTTCACCTACTATACGCCGGCAGGCAAGCAGAACACCCTGTACAACACCCCGGGCAAACTGACCATCCTCTTTTTTTACGACCCCCAGTGCGAAAACTGTCACCGCACCCTGCTGGGGCTGAAAGCCAGCCGCGAGCTGGCCGACGCGACCGCTAAAGGCGAAATCACCCTGCTGGCCGTATATACCGAAGAAGACGAGGACACCTGGCGTGCCACCCTGAACGAGCTGCCCGCAACCTGGCTCACCGCGACCGACCGGAAAGGCATCCAGACCGACGCGCTGTATGACCTGAAAGCCATGCCCTCGCTCTACCTGTTGGATCAATCGAAAAAGGTGCTCCTCAAGGATGCACCGTTTGAAGAAATATTTGCCTACCTGGGATTCCCGCATATGTAACCGCCCATGAAATACTCCGTCATCATCCCCGTATACAACCGCCCCGACGAGGTGGACGAACTGCTGCAAAGCCTCACCGCACAGACCATGAAAGACTTTGAAGTGCTGGTCGTAGAAGACGGATCGGCCATCCCCTGCAAAGAGGTGACCGACAAATACACCGCCCTCCTGGACCTGCACTACTACACCAAACCCAACTCCGGCCCCGGACAGACCCGCAACTATGGAGCCGAACGAAGCCACGGCGACTACCTGCTCATACTCGATTCCGACTGCATCCTGCCCCCCGGCTACCTGCAAGCCATCGACGACGAGCTGGCACGCCAACCCGCCGACGCCTTCGGTGGCCCCGACCGTGCACACCCCTCGTTCAGCCCCACGCAGAAAGCCATCAACTATGCCATGACCTCGTTCTTCACCACCGGCGGCATCCGCGGCGGCAAGCAGAAGCTCGACAAGTTCTACCCCCGCAGCTTCAACATGGGCATCCGCCGCGAGGTGTACCAGGCATTGGGCGGCTTCTCGCGCATGCGCTTCGGCGAAGACATCGACCTGAGCATCCGCATCTTCAAAGGCGGTTACCGCTGCCGCCTCTTCCCCAGCGCCTGGGTGTACCACAAGCGGCGCACCGACCTGAAGAAGTTCTTCAAGCAAGTGCACAACTCGGGCATCGCGCGCATCAACCTCTACAAGAAATACCCCTCGTCGCTCAAGCTGGTACACCTGTTGCCCGCCCTGTTCACACTGGGCACGGCGGTGCTGCTCATAGGAGCCTTGTTCTGCCCCTACGCCCTGCTGCCGCTCATCCTTTACGCCCTGCTGGTGTGCATCGACTCCAGCCTGCAAAACCACAGCTTCACCATCGGCCTGCGCTCCATTGCCGCCGCCTTCATCCAGCTCACGGGCTACGGCACCGGCTTCTGGCGTGCCTGGTGGAACCGCTGCGTGCGGGGCAAAGGAGAGATGGAGGCTTTCAAAAAGAATTTTTATAAATGATACGATGCACCACAGAGGACACGGAGTTTCACAGAGTTTTTTTGTACCACAGATTACACGGATTTACACAGATTATTTTATTCAAGGAGGCAGTTATCTGTATGAATCTGTGTAATCTGTGGTGCCTTGATAATCATGTTTGGTACAAAAAAACTCTGTGAAACTCTGTGTCCTCTGTGGTGAAAACCAAAAAATCAATAGCATGCACAAACTCACTATCAAACAACTGGCCGCCGAAGACCGCCCGCGCGAAAAAATGATGCAAAAGGGTGCCGAAGCCCTGAGCGATGCCGAACTGCTGGCCATCCTCATCGGCTCGGGCAATGCCGACGAAAGCGCCGTGACCCTGATGCAACGGGTACTGGCCGATGCCGGCAACGACCTCAACCGGCTGGGCAAGTGGGACGTGCGCGACTTTGCCCGCTTCAAAGGCCTGGGCCCCGCCAAGAGTGTCACCATCATGGCCGCCCTCGAACTGGGCCGTCGGCGCAACGAACTCCAGCCCGCGCAACGTCCCACCATACGCTGCTCGGCCGACATCTACCAACAATTCCATCCCCTGCTGCGCGACCTGGCACACGAAGAGTTCTGGGTACTGCTGCTCAACCAGGCGGCACGCGTCATCGACAAGGTACGCATCAGCCGCGGAGGCATCGACCAGACCACGGCCGACGTGCGCACCATCCTCCGCGAAGCCCTGCTGCAACGCGCCACCCAGCTGGCCCTGGTGCACAACCATCCCTCGGGCAACGTACAACCCAGCAACGACGACCGCCGCCTCACCGCCTCGGTACAAAGCGCCGCCAAGCTGATGAACATCCGCCTGCTGGACCACCTCGTGGTGACCGACGGCGCTTACTTCAGT
>Ga0192245_10369_pt1 | contig 21082 bp, 13 predicted proteins | sample Koala_Koa27_M3_FD_131238 | JGI IMG/M metagenome (GOLD analysis project Ga0192245, IMG submission 131238) | Enriched cells from koala feces incubated with labeled cellulose particles, San Francisco Zoo, California, United States - Koala_Koa2-7_M3 ...
ATATGATTATATAGTCGTTCCCCCTTGTACCCAGCAATGGAAACAATCGGCAATAAATAATCTTCCACTAATATAGTATGAGCAGCAAACCAATCCATCAATTCCTGAATTTCAGGAGTTATCTTAATCTGGATAGGTTTGACTTTCTTGGCTTCTTTTGTTTTATTCCGCTTATAGACAATATAATTTCCACCATTATAACGGACAATATTCTTCTTAGTCAGCAATGCTGCATCTATAAACGATATGCCATAACAATAATAGGAAAAAAGGAACAGACGTCTGGCCAGTTCCTGAGCAGGACTTTCAACTACCGTGTGTTTCAATTTATCCATATCCTCATGTGGCAAATACCGCTTTGCTGTTTCTTCTTCCAAAGCAGCCACATTGAAACCTCCTTTTCCAAAAGGATAAGTGCTTTCCGACGCTTCTTTATCTTGAATAGCCTTGTTTAAGATTGCACGCAGAGCTTTGAAATAAAATTTCCGGGTATTTCCCTTACATTCCCGTTTCTGAAGAAACACATCGAAAGCCTTTACATATTTAATGTCAATCTCAGAAAATACTTTCTTATCAAACTTATTATCAAACAATTCAAGCATATGCATGGTACGGCTATAACAAACAGAATTACCCACATGTCCCGTTTCTTTCAATGTAGTTATCACTGTATTGAAATAATCTTTCACATTGCCTTTCGAAATTTTCCCCACAAAAGCATCTTCAAATTGATTCAAGGTCCAGTCAATACCATCAACCTCAAAATCACGAAAGACCGCATTTACACGAGTTTCTATTTCAGACAGCTTCGCATTATACTCCTTGTATTTAGGCACAAGTTTCTTGTCAGTAACAAAACGATCGTTGGCAGTATTCCACTGCTCAGGAGTTGCAAGCAAACCTGTTTTAATGTACTTTCGCTTTCTGTCTTTAGTAATGCGTAAAGTTACAGCCGTTTTTCCATCCTTGCCTGCATTATACTCTAACAACATGAATTTATAATGTGCCATACTCCAATACTTTTAGCGTTTCATTGATTTTGCTTTTGTTTGAATGACACAAATATGACACATTTTCCCGAAACTACCAACAAAAAGAAGAAAATTCATAGAAAATAAGCATTTGACATTCAGTAGTATAAATTCTGAAAATCAAAGAGATAGAAAAATATAAAGATTTAAAATCGGCTCCTGGGGGGCGTGTGGTCGCTGGTTCGAATCCAGTCACCCCGACTGGTAGAAAGCATTGATAATCTGATGATTGTCGATGCTTTTTTGCTTTTTATATAGTTTATATAGCTATAGCGGTGGGTCAACGTAAAAACCTGAGGGATTCATTGACTGAGCATAAGTTTAGGCCAATCTGAAGAGAAAGAGCTCTTTGTTCTTGGCTCCATTGAACCGTGTCTTGCACCCCTTGATTTTGACATGAAATGATTCTGAAACGGTATTGGCAGGATGTTTGTCGAAGAAGTTGACGGTTTCCAGATAATGTGTCTGTATGGGAACGTACGGGATGAAACTGTCAACCGTTTTTCTTTTGTTGAAGCAATTGGTGATTGCTGGGTAATCTCCTGTTTTTATTATGCTTTTATTGATTGAATTCCTGTTTGAATAAAAATGTTATAACGAATTAGCAAAAAAGTTTGCAGAATAATATTTTCTTTTTATATTTGCAGTGTTGTTAATGGCTGCTTCTTGGTTTTGTGGCTTATAAAGTTGATATTCTGTCGTATTTTGATAAACATTATAACTTGAATATGGCATCTTTAAAGAAAGTATCATTGAAAGACATTGCTGTTGCGGCGGGGGTTTCTCCTGCGTTGGCTTCGTTTGTGCTGAATGGAAAAGGCAAGGAATACCGGGTAAACGAGGAAACGGCTCAACGGATTTTGAAGATTGCCAATGAATTGAATTATCAACCTAATCTGGCTGCAAAAAGTTTACGTAGTGGGCGTACCAAGACGATTGGCGTGGTGGTTTCGGATATTTCCAACCCTTTTTTCTCTCAATTGGCACGATTGCTGGAGGATGAGGCTACCAAACACGGATATACGGTTCTTTTTGGTAGTTCGGATGAGGACGCTAACAAAATGAGCCGCGTGGCGTCTAACCTTATTAATAAAGGTGTAGACGGCTTGATTGTGGTACCCTGTGAGGGCTCTGAGAAATATATTTCTTCTTTGGCCAATAATAGTATTCCAGTCGTTTTGTTCGACCGTTATTTCCCGAATCTCAATATCAGCTATGTGGCTCTGAATAATTGTGGGGCGGCGTATACTGCAACAAGGCATTTGTTGTCTTCGGGTTATGAATCGCCTTGCATTATCGCCTACGATATTAATCTTATTCACATGAAAGACCGTGTGAGGGGTTATAGGCAAGCTATGGAGGAGGCTGGGAGGAAAAAACAGGTGACTGTCTTGTATCTGAAACAAGATTCTTTGCGTAAATCTGCTGAACGGATTTTGCCTAAAGCTCTTGAGAACGGGATAGATGCCTTCCTCTTTGGAACGAATATGATATCTTTGGCTTGTTTGTATGTATTGAAAGAAATGCAAGATGTCGATTTGCATAAACTAGGCTTGGTAGGTTTTGATGGCAGTCCGGTTTTCGATTTCTTTAGTGTTCCTATTTCTTATGTGCAACAGCCGATTGGCATGCTTGTGCAGAAGGCTCTTGAGATTTTGATAGACAATATAACCAATGGCAATGCTGTGCAATCTGTATTGGCCGAGGGGGTATTTATTGATATGTCAAAGTAAATATGTACTTTTTGTATATGATAAAGATATGTAATATCCTTTTGATGAAATAATGGCGTTTGCTGATTTTTTTGTTTGATAATGCTGAAACGATTTAATAATAAATTAACCTAATAAATCATTTTGAACCATGGATAATTTAAGATTAATTGGTGGTAAACCCAGAATAGGTATCAGACCTATTATTGACGGACGCCGGGGTGGTATTCGTGAGTCATTGGAAGATATGACCATGACAATGGCCCGTAAAGTGGCTGAACTGTATTCATCTGAACTTCGTTATAGCGATGGGATGCCAGTTGAGTGCGTGATTGCCGATACTACAATTGGCGGTGTGGCCGAAGCGGCTATGTGTGCGGAAAAATTCCGTAATAATGGTGTCGGTGTTGTGCTTTCTGTAACTCCTTGCTGGTGCTATGGTTTTGAAACCATTGATATGAGTGGTGAAACACCAAAAGCTATTTGGGGATTTAACGGTACCGAACGTCCGGGTGCTGTTTATCTGGCTTCCGCATTGGCTGGCCATACGCAAAAGGGCTTGCCTACCTTTGGCATTTATGGTCATGATGTGCAGGATATTCCCGATGTAGAACACATCCCTGACGATGTGCAGGAAAAGTTATTGAGATTTGCCCGGGCCGGTTTAGCCGTTGCTTCAATGAAGGGAAAGTCTTATTTGACAATAGGTAGTGTGTCCATGGGTATTGCCGGATCTATTCCGAATCCCGATTTCTTTGAAGAATACCTGGGTATGCGGAATGAGTATGTGGATGCCTGCGAAATAGAACGCCGTGTAAAGCTTGGCATTTATGACCATGAGGAATTTGACCGTGCCATGGCTTGGACGGAAAAGTATTGCAAAGCGAACGAGGGGAAGGATTATAATCCTGAACACCTGATTTACTCTCGTGAAGAGAAAGACGAGCGTTGGGAGTATGTAGTCAAGATGACGTTGATATTCCGTGACCTGATGATTGGCAACCCGAAACTGGCCGAAATGGGATTCAAGGAAGAGGCCATGGGACACAATGCCATTGCAGCCGGTTTCCAGGGACAACGCCAGTGGACGGATTATATGCCTGACGGGGATTTCTCGGAGGCTATCTTGAACACTTCGTTTGACTGGAATGGCATCCGCGAGGCTTTTACCTTTGCAACAGAAAATGACACTCTGAATGCCACTTCCATGCTGTTCAATCACTTGTTGACCAATACAGCCCAGATTTTTGCAGATGTGCGTTCATATTGGAGTCCTGAAGCAGTTGAGCGTGTCAGTGGCAAGAAATTGGAAGGAAAGGCCTCCGGCGGTTTCATCCATCTCATTAATTCGGGCTCCTGCACGTTGGACGGTGCCGGGCGGATGTTGCGCGACGGCCAGCCGGCCATGAAACCGTTCTGGGAAATCACGGAAAAAGATGTGGAAGAAACGCTGAAGGCCACCACTTGGTATCCGGCTTCGCGCGAGTACATGCGGGGCGGAGGTTATTCTTCCCAATTCCTTACTGTGGGTAATATGCCGGTCACCATGTGCCGTTTGAATCTGGTCAAAGGACAAGGCCCCGTGTTACAGATTGCCGAAGGCTGGACGGTTGACATTGACCCCGAACTCTTTAAGATTATTAATGAACGTACTGACCGGACTTGGCCGTCTACCTTCTTTGCTCCGCGCGTGACGGGTAAGGGCAACTTCCGCGACGTGTATACGGTGATGAACAACTGGGGTGCCAACCACGGTGCCATCTCTTACGGACATATCGGAGCCGATTTGATTACGCTGGCTTCTATGCTTCGCATTCCGGTATGTATGCACAATGTTCCTGAAGAGAAAATCTTCCGTCCCAGTGCGTGGTCGGCATTTGGTGAAGATAAGGAAGGTAGCGACTTCAGGGCATGCAAGAACTACGGACCACTATACAAATAAGGAGAACAGGATATGAAGTTTGGGAACATGAAAAACATGCTGCTGTGGGTTGCGGTAACTGCGGTTGCCGCCTCCTGTAGCAGCGAAAAGGAAGTAAAAATGGGAACTTATGCTTATGATGCCCAGTTCTTGAAAGAACATGGCGTGGAATATAAAGAACTGGTATCTGCTGACGGTAATGCCAAGGTGATGGTGATTCCGGCATGGCAGGGCCGGGTAATGACCACTTCGGCTTCGGGCGACGAAGGCGACAGCTATGGGTGGATCAACTATCGTTTCATAAACGAAGGTAGGGTCAATCCGCAATTCAATCCCGTGGGCGGTGAAGAACGCTTTTGGCTGGGGCCTGAAGGCGGGCCGTTCTCCCTCTATTTTAAGGAAGGGGCAGAGCAGGTGTACGACAACTGGCTGGTACCTCCCGTCATTGATACGGAAGCCTATGACGTAAAGGCAGAAAGCAAGAGCAGCATCCGCTTTGTGAAAGATACAGAGGTAAAGAACGCTTCGGGCACTACGTTCCATATCAACATCGACCGCACGGTGTCGCTGATGGATAATGCGGAGGTAGCAGCTACATACGGCATTGAACTGGGCGGCTCCATGAAGGTGGTGGCTTACAAGAGCGACAACAAAATTACCAATACCGGTTCGGAAGCCTGGACAAAAGACAAGGGACTGGTTTCGGTCTGGATGCTGAGCCACTTCAACCCGACGCCCACTACTACTGTGTTTATCCCCTACAACCAGGAGGCCGAAGGACGCATTGTCAACGATGAGTATTTTGGAAAGATTCCGGCAGACAGGCTTGTTACGGAGAATGGGATGCTCTATTTCAAGATAGACGGCAAGTGGCGTTCCAAACTGGGTATGCCGGCCGGACGTGCGATGGGCATTTGTGGCAGCTACGATTCGTCCAAAGGTGTGCTCACCATCCTTAGCTGCCAGCTTCCCGAAGGGCAGGTTTCGTATGTAAACGGACAGTGGGGTCCGCAGGACGATCCTTTTGCCGGCGATGTAATCAATGCCTATAACGACGGTCCGCTGGAGGACGGTTCCATCATGGGGCCTTTCTATGAAATCGAGACTTCCTCGCCGGGTGCGGAACTGGCTCCGGGGGCATCGTTGGTACACAGCCAGCAAGTGGTACATATTCAGGGTAGTGAAGCGGAACTGGCTCCGATTGTGAAGAAGATATTCGGAGCAGACTTGGAGGTCATTAAAAACAAATTTCAATAGGAACAGTATAAAATACAGATATGGAATCGAATAGAATCGTACCTCGAAACGTCCTTTTCCCGTTCATACTGCTTACTACCTTGTTTTTTGCATGGGCGGTTCCCAACAATCTGACCGATACGATGCTGGCGGCGTTCAAGCGCATCATGAGTATCAGCGATTCCAAGACCGCATGGATTCAGGTAGTGTGCTATCTGCTGGGATACGGGTGTTGTGCCATTCCGGGAGCACTGTTTATAAAGAAATACACGTATAAGGCCGGCGTTATGCTGGGGCTGGGCATGTATGCCCTGGGAGCCATTTTGTTCTATCCGGCCATGTTGTGCTCGGAGATAAACATTAACTTCAGTTTCTTCATGTACCTGCTGGCCATCTTTGTCTTGTTTGCCGGTTTGTCGGTGCTCGAGACGTCGACCAACTCGTACGTGCTTTCCTTCGGCCCCGAAGAAACGGCTACGCGCCGCCTCAACTTCTCGCAATCGTTCAATCCCTTCGGGGCCATTGCTGGGGTGGTCATCAGCCAGATATTCATCCTTTCGCAACTGAACCTGCTGACGGCATCGGAACGGGCACAGCTCCCGGCCGAGGAACTGGCCACCATCCAGGGACAAGAATTGAGTGCCGTGACTACGGCCTATGTGGTGCTGGGCATTATCATGATGGTGCTGTTGCTGGCCATTCGTCTGACCAAGATGCCCAACCTGCGTGAGGAACGGGGCAAGCTGGAGTTTGGTGCTACCTTCCGTCGCCTGATAAAGAACAAAAACTATGTGTGGGGCGTGGTGGCCCAGTTCTTCTACATGGGTGCCCAGATTGCCGTTTGGTCGTTCGTCATCCGTTATGCCATGCATCAGCTGGACTTTGACGGTATTTTGGCCGGACTGGGCGAATCGGCTTCGGCCGACCAGGTGGTGGCAGCACTGCGTGGTGTGGAGCCGGTGGCCGCGGGTTTTTACAATGTGTGCGAGTGGCTGGGGCTGAACGACTTGCTTCCCCGTACGGCCGAGCAGGCTGCCGCTACTTATTACATCATGTCTCTGGTGCTCTTCGTCATCATGCGTTTTGTTTGCACGGGCCTGATGAAGTATGTCAAGGCCTACAAGTTGCTCTTTACGCTGGCCGTGGTAGGCGTGCTCTGTTGCCTGGGTGCCATGCTTGGTAAAGGCAGTTTCGGCGTCTATTGCCTGATGTGCATTTCGGGCTGCATGTCGCTCATGTTCCCCACCATTTACGGCTTCGGCCTGGCCGGTCTGGGCAATGACACCAAGATTGGCGGTTCGGGCATGGTGATGGCCATTGCCGGTGCGGCTGTCCTGACACAAATACAGGGCATTGTATCCGACTCGACCGGAAGTATCACGACGGCTTACATCGTTCCTGCCATTGCGTTTGCCGTGGTGGCCTACTATGGGTATTTCATAGCAAGAAAGCAAAACATTTAATGTAAGGAGAGGCCGGTACTGGAATCGGACTAAGGGTTTGGCGGTAACCTGTTGCGAGCGTGCTCGCAACAGGTTGGAAGCGCGCTCGCAACAGGTTGGAAGCACGCTCGTAACAGGTTACAAGCAAACCCGCCCCAGAAGGGGTTGTAGGGCGGTTCAGAGTAGCTGGAAAGGACCTTGTACACACGTTTATACAGAAATCAAATGGAAACGAAAGAAAAATATGTAATAGGATTGGACTTTGGGACTGATTCCTGCCGGGCATTGGTAGTGGATGTTCGCGATGGGGCCGAAAAGGCTACGGGGGTATGTTTCTATCCTCGCTGGAAGAACGGCTTGTATTGCGACGCCCAGGCCAACCGCTATCGTCAGCATCCGATGGACTATGTAGAGGCCATGACGGAAGCCGTGCGAGAGGCCATTTCGCATCTGTCGCCGGCCGAGGTCGCTGCCATTTGCGGCATGTGTTTCGACACCACCGGCAGTACTCCTGCGCTGACCGATGCCAACGGTACGCCCCTGGCCCTGCTTCCAGAGTTTGCCGAAGACCCGGATGCCATGTTCATCCTTTGGAAAGACCATACGGCCGTCCGTGAAGCGGAACAAATCAATGCATTGGTTAAAGAGAGCGGACTCGATTACCTGATGTACGAGGGAGGTACTTACTCGTCCGAATGGGTATGGTCGAAGGTGCTGCATGTAATCAACACAAACGCTAAGATAAGTGCTGCTGCCTGTTCGTGGGTGGAACATTGCGACTGGATGACGGGGCTGATGACTGGGAACACGCAACCCGAAAGCATGTACCGTAGTCGTTGTGCCGCCGGGCATAAGGCCATGTGGCACGAGCGCTGGGGCTTGCCTTCGGCTGATTTCCTGCGGAAGCTCCATCCCCGGTTGGCCGATATGCTCCCTCGTTTGTATACGGAAACGCACACCAGCGGTGTACGCGCCGGTGGCCTGACGGCCGAGTGGGCAGTGCGGGTGGGACTTCCCGTTGGCATTGCCGTGTCGGTAGGCGCCATCGATGCCCACATGGGTGCGGTAGGTGCTTCGGTGGCTCCCGGCGTGTTGACGCGCATTATCGGAACTTCAACTTGCGATATCATGGTTGCCGCGAAAGAAGAGATTGGCGACCGCTGTATCCCGGGCATATGCGGACAGGTGGATGGTTCAGTCCTTCCGGGATACATAGGCTTTGAAGCTGGGCAGTCGGCCTTCGGCGATATTTATGCATGGTTCAAGCAGGTCTTGTCCTGGCCTTTGCAGTTTATTCCCGATGGTGAGGCAAAACAACGGATTCAGCGTGACATGTTGGTCGAACTGACTCGCGCGGCCCAGCTCTCCGAGCCTTCGCTCACATCGGTTGTTGCCCTGGACTGGATGAACGGACGCCGCACTCCGGACGCCGACCAGAACGTAAAGGGCATGATAGCCGGCTTGACGTTGGGCAGCAGTGCTCCCGACATTTACCGTGCACTGGTCGAAGCCACGGCCTTTGGTTCCCGCCGCATTGCCGAGCACATGCAGGCGCAGGGACTGCGCATCGATTCCGTCAATGCCATCGGCGGCATCAGCAAGAAGGCGCCTTTCGTGATGCAGACACTGGCCGACGTAATGAATATGCCCATCCGCGTCATTCGCTCCGAACAGGCTTGTGCTTTGGGAGCTGCCATGTTTGCGGCGGTAGCTGCCGGTGTATATGGCAATATTAGTGAAGCCATCGCTTGCATGGGTTCGGACGTGGAAGCTGAATATAAGCCCGATCCTGCACGTGTAAAGGTGTACGAGGGGTTGTATGAGAAGTATTTGGAATTAACGAAATCTGCAAATAGAGTTAGATGATTAATACGAAACAAGTAAACATTAAAAAATCTTTTATTATGAAAATTAGGAATTTACTTATGACGCTATTTTGTGCTGTTGCACTAGGTGCTTCAGCACAAGATTATCCATTCAACGGATTGAATATGAACATGGGTAATTTATCTAGGTTATCCAATGCAAAAACTCGTTCTATTAGCCCTGAAAATTACACAGGCGAAAAGGGGAAAGGTGGAATGGCTGATCCTAAAAACGAAGAACGAAATGTCGCTAATGCTCGTCATGCTGCCCGTACTTTGGGTCAGGGTTGGAAAGTAAACCCTTTCATTATTATTAATCCTAATGAAACATTCACATTGGCTGAAATTGAAGGCCCCGGTGCTATTCAACATATTTGGATGACTCCGACGGGCGAATGGCGTAAAACCATTATTCGTATTTATTGGGATGATGAGAAAGAACCATCAGTTGAATGTCCTGTTGGTGACTTCTTTTGTAGTGGATGGGGTACATATGCACAGTTGACCTCATTGGCCGTATGTGTGAACCCAGGTAGTGCTTTTAATTGCTATTGGCAAATGCCTTTTCGTAAGAAATGTAAAATTACGATGGAAAATATAGATCCGAATCGTGACATGAGATTGTATTATCAAATAGATTATACATTGACAGAAGTACCCGAGGATGCTGCTTATTTCCATGCACAGTTCCGCCAATCATCTCCCAATATGACTTCCGACCATGTTTTGGTTGATGGCATTAAAGGTAAAGGCCAATATGTTGGAACTTATATTGCTTGGCAAGTAAACAATAACGGTTGGTGGGGTGAAGGTGAAGTAAAATTCTTTATGGACGGTGATAAGAAGTTTCCTACTATCTGTACTACCGGTACTGAGGATTATTTCTGTGGTTCTTATAATTTCGACCGTGGCGGTAAGTATATTGAATTCTGTACACCATATGCAGGTTTGCACCAGGTAATCCGTCCTGATGGGACTTATCGTGCCAATCAGCGGTTTGGCTTGTATCGTTGGCATATTCAAGATCCGGTTCGTTTTGATAAAGACCTGAAGGTTACAGTTCAGGATTTGGGTTGGAGGAGCGATGGACGCTATTTGGATCAAAAGTCAAATATTTCTTCTGTGGTGTATTGGTATCAGACAGAACCTCATGCTTCTTTCCCAAAACTTCCATCATTGGATGAGTTGGAAATTGTGGGCCCGTTATAATTAGTTATAGATGATGTTTGGATGATTTATGTAGTTAAAAATCAGTATCTGTATGGATTGATACAGATACTGGTTATAATAACATAAATAATTGAGAAAGTTACTATGAATAACATTATTAACAATTAATCGAGTATTATGAAAATTTTAAGAAAAGGTAGTTACGTAGCATTGGCTTCTATGATTTCCATAGCAGCTTATGCAAGTGATGGACTTTCTAGCAACATGTTCAATGTTGATGAGAGTTTGAGAGTTGACAATGTTCAACAGCAACGCACTGTAAAAGGTAAAGTGGTAGAAAAAGAAAGCGGCGAGCCTTTGATTGGTGTAAATGTGGTGGTGAAAGGTACTACAAATGGAGTTGCTACAGATATTAACGGTAATTATTCGATTCAAGTATCTTCGGGCAATGATATTTTGGTCTTTTCGTATATTGGACAGGAAACGCAGGAAATACCTGTAAAAAATTTGCGAACTTTAAATGTGGAAATGGTCAGTGATGCAACGATGTTAGGTGAAGTCGTTGTTTATACTGGTTATATGTCACAGAAAAAGGCCGATTTGACTGGTTCTGTATCAATGGCAGATAGTAAAGATATTAAAAAAACTTCTGCTAATGTGATGAAAAACATGCAGGGTAAAATGGCCGGTGTGAAAATTACAACAAATGGTGGTAATCCTGCTGAAAGTGTAGGCATCCAAATTCGTGGTCTATCTTCTCTTTCGGGTGCTGTGACCCCTTTGATTGTATTGGATGGTATGCCTGTAGAAGATTTAAATCTTCGTGATATCAATTCTGGAGATATTGAATCTATTCAAGTGTTGAAGGACGCGGCTTCCGCTTCTATCTATGGTGCCCGTGCTTCCGGAGGTGTTATTTTAATTCAGACGAAGAAAGGTAGAGAAGGGAAAACAACCATCGATTATAATGGCAGTGTTTCGGTTAGTAAGGTAATAAATAAGCCTGATATGATGAATACCGAGGAGTTTGGTATAGCTGCATTTCGTGCTGCTGCTTATGATGAATGGGCATATGGCTCGGCTTTACTGTTCCCCAATGGATACGAATATGATTATCATAGAGGGGATAATGGTATGTTAGTAATGGACGACATGCGGATAAAACCTTTCTTGGATAATGAACAGTTGGTTCCGACTGCAAATACTAACTGGTTGGATGAAATTATGCGTACTGCAATTTCTACCAATCATCAGCTTAGTATTTCTAGTGGCTCTGACCGGTCTAAGAGTATGTTTTCGTTAGGCTATACCAATAATCAGGGAACACAGATTTATTCTTTTTTCAAACAATATTCCGTACGTGCAAATACTGAATATGACTTGATAAAAGATAGAGTAAAGATCGGTGAAAATTTGGCAGTTTCTTATCTGCAATATAAGGACCAATATCAAACTTGGCTTGCTTTGCAAATGCCATCCATTGTGCCTGTATATGACGTGAATGGAAATTGGGCAGGACCTGCCGGACTTGACGATATAAATAATGCTGTGCGTGTGATGACTATGGGCAAAGATAACATTAATAATTTTGTAAAGATTATTGGTGATGTCTTTATGGATGTAGATATTTGGAACGGTATTTCTGCACGAACACAATTTGGTATTAATTATGGTAATTCTTATAACAGAGCCATAGATGGGAAATTCGTGGAGACAGGATTTAGAAGTGAACCAGATAACTATGTGAGCCAAAATCAAGGACATAATTTGAGTTATGTGTGGACAAATACCTTATCTTATAATAAGAGTTTTGGTAAACATCATATAGATGCTGTGGTGGGTAGTGAGTTTACGCGTTACGTCCAAGAAGGATTTAGTGCTAGAAGAAATGATATTTATTTGGAGGATAGAGATTTTGCCTTTATTGGTGTTGCTTCTGGCGAGAAAATTACTCTGACTAGTTCTGCTGATGAATATGCATATTTTTCTCTTTTTGCTAAAGCCAATTATTCATATGCAGGAAAGTATCTTTTGTCAGCAACTGTACGTCGTGATGGTTCTTCTTTGTTTGGTGCTAATAATCGATATGGTGTATTCCCTGCTTTTTCTGCTGGATGGCGAATTAAGGATGAAGCATTTATGGAAGAGGCAGATTGGCTTTCGGATTTAAAGATTCGTTTGAGTTGGGGTACTAATGGTAGTGTGCAAGGTTTGCCCCGTGGCTATACTACAACTCCTTTTACATCAAAATATGAGGATACGGCTTATCCCATTCAAGGACAGGAAACAGGAAGTCTTCAATCTGGTTATAGAAGGACATGGATTGGTAATCCCGATTTGAAGTGGGAGACGACTAAACAAACTGATATAGGTGTTGATTTTGGTTTCTTTAATCAGCGTTTGACAGGAAGTTTTGATTATTATTACAAAAAAACAAATGATATTCTTGTACAGACTCCCTATATCGCTGCAATGGGTGAAGGTGGAGAGCCTTGGATTAATGGTGCTAGTATGAATAACCAAGGTGTAGAATTTGCAGTTACTTTTAGAAGTGATCCTGCTAATGAATTTCAATGGGCTATTTCTACGAATATTGGTACTTATAAAACTAAGTTGATAGATTTGCCAGAAAATGTAATCAATAAATATGCTGGTGATGGCGTTAATGATTTAATAATAGGACGTTCTCCGAATTCTTTGTATGGATTGGTTGCTGATGGAATTTTCCGTACACAAGAAGAAGTAGATGCTCATGCAGATCAGCCTGGTAAAGCAATAGGAAGAGTGCGTTATAAGGATTTGGATGGTGATGGAGTGATTAATGAAACTTATGATAGGACTTGGATTGGATGTACAGATCCAGATTTCTTTGGTGGAATTAATTTTAATTTTGCTTATAAGAATTTTGATTTAAGTATGTTCTTTGAAGGATTATTTGGAAACGATTTGCATAGTGATTGGAAGCAGGAACGGAATGTATGGTTATTTACAAATCCTGCGTGGAAAAATCACCCGACAGCTATGCTGGATGCTTGGATGCCTGATAATCCGAATGCAGAAATTGCAGCAATAACGAATAATACATCAAATAATGAACAGCGTTTTTCTTCACTGTTTGTTGAAGATGGTTCATATATTAAGTTGAGAAATATAGAATTGGGATATACTTTCCCAAAACACATTACTGATAAAATGTATATGAGTAATTTGCGTTTATATGTATCTGCAGATAATGTGTTTACTTTGAAGAAATTCTGGGGTGATGATAAGTTTACTGGTATTGATCCAGAGTGGAATTCATATTCTTATTTAACTCCTTTTGTTTTTAATTTTGGAGTAAATGTTTCTTTCTAAACAAAATAGGATAAATTATGAAAAAGATAAGTTTTTATAAATCGTTAGCTTTGTGTCTATCATTGGGATTTATGGGATGTGATTCCTATTTGGATATTAACCCTAAGCAAGTATTGGATGAAAATATTCTTAATAAACCGAGTGATATAGATGGTTTTGTGACGGCGGCTTATTCGCGTATGTGTGAAATGGGTTCTTTAGATTCTTCTCCTTATATGTATTGGTGGAGTGGTTCTATGCGATCGGATGATTCATATAAAGGTGGTGGTGGTATTGCCGATGCAATAGGTTCTTTTGGGAATATCTCTCTTTTTACTGATGTAACTCCCAATACGGGTGCTCTGGATGGGACTTGGTATAATTCATATCAGGTTATTCAAAGATGTAATACGGCTATTCAAAAGATGGCAAACTTCACAGAAGAAGAATTGCCTGAAAAGAACTCTCGCATGGGAGAAGTATTGTTTATCCGTTCGTTTACATTATATCGTCTGAAGAAGCTTTGGAAATATGTTCCTTATATTGATGAAAATGTAGCGGGGACGTCAGCTGAGTTTGAAAAAGTTCCCAATCGTGAGCCTGGACAAGAAAATGATTTATATTTGTGGCAACGTATTTTGGATGATTTTAAAAAGGCAGAATCTTTATTGCCATTGGACCACGAAGATAAAGGACGTATAAGTCGTAATGCCGCTACGGCTATGATTGCTAGGACTATGTTGAATATGGCTTATGAACAGAATGATCAGCATCAGGTCGTTAATATTAATAAGCAATTGCTCGAGGATGCATTACCTTATATTGATAAGATTATTGAACAGGAAGGGACTCGTGTAGGTTTGGAATCTGATTTTGGTAATAATTTCCTGTTGCAATATGATAATGCTACTAAAGAATCTATTTGGGAATTACAGTTTTCTATAAATGACGGACTTTCTACTGGCGGTAGAATTAATCGTGCAGAAGGTTTGAATCATCCTTGGATGTGGCCCAAACTTGATGATGGTAGTTATGGATTTCAATGTTGTGATTTTAATCATGCTAGTTATACGATGGCAAATGCCTTTAAAACAGATGAGAATGGATTACCACGTTTTGATGACTATAATGATGATGATTATGGACAGTATGTTTTGAATCCTGACGGTTCATATAATTTGGAGAAAGTAAATGGTGGCGCTAAAGAATATTTTGATAAATATACGTGGGATCCGCGTTTTAGCCATACAATTGTAGCACCAGGACAACCATGGAAATACAATCCTGATTTATTGTTTGATGCATCGGCAAGCCGTGATCCAATTACATATAGCTATTTGAAGCCAATTAAGGAGTTACCCGATCCTAATTGTGGTTGTTTGATGTATGATGGCTGGCAATTTAACTCAATGAATAAAAAGATGATTCGTTATGATGATGTTTTGTTGTGGAAAGCAGAGATTCTTATTCAGCTAGATAGAGAGATGGAAGCATTGCCCTTAATTAATAAGATTCGTACACGTGCAGCAAATAGCACCGTACGTTTGACGATGGCTGATGGCTCTTATACGATGAATTATAAGGTGGGAACTTATCAACCTGGGGTGAATTGCAATTGGACTAAAGATTATGCTTGGCAAGCCTTGATGTGGGAGAATCGTCTGGAGTTTGCATGTGAAGGACATCGTTTCTTTGATTTGCAGCGCTGGGGTTTGTTGGGAGAAACTTTAAATTCATATTTCTTTATTGAAAGAAGTCGTTTCCCATGGTTTAATTCTGCTCGTTTTACAACAGGACGTGATGAATATTTTCCTATTCCACAACCTCAGATGGAGTATTCCAAAGGTAACTATACACAAAATCCTGGATATTAATGTTTGATTTTAAAGAAAAAAGTTATGAAAAAAGTAATAATAACCTTGGTTACATTATTAATGACAATTTCATTATCAAGTTGCTATGATAGGAGTGTACTTGATGACAAAGGATTAAATTATTTTATGCCAGTAGCAGAAAATGTACAATATACTCAGCAAAATAGTACAGATGTTACATTGACATGGGAGATTCCTGTAGAGATTCCTGAAGTATTCAAACGTCCTATTGCAGTACAGATACAAGTCGTAGAGAATGACATTTATAAGGATAAAATTACATTGTCAAACGAAGAAACAAGTTATTCTTTTACTATAGATCCTACGCAAAGATATCGTTATATTGTTAAACTTGTAGGAACTTTTACTGACGAGGCTCAAGAAAAAGGGCGTACCTCTAGTGTAACATCTGAAGGTGTAGTTGTGAAAGTAGAATAAATAAAAGAAGGGAGGTACTTGTTTTGATTTTTTAAGAAGCTGCCTTAGAATGGAGGATATATATTATTTTGTGGCTTTGAATTCGTTAATTATTCACTTCATTGGGTTCAGCTACATTTACTTGATATGATAGATTAAACCTATTTTGAGGCAGCTTCTTTGCTTTAGAGTGTGTACTGTAAGTTATAGATAACCATATGGCTATTAAAGAATTTGGATTATTGTTGTTTGAATTACTTTCATTCTTGTCATGTTCTCATTTTGAAGAGGATAAGCAGGAAGTAATGAGGGATGAAATTGTTGTTTCTGAAAGGAATTTAATTCCTAGCAGTGAAACAAAGGTTGTATCTACGATTTTAAATTTTAGAAATCTAGATGCGATAGACTATCTTATGGTTAGTAAAAGCGGAGGCAATTTCTATTCTGTGAAGATTGAACGTCATGAGCTGTCTCCAGATTATGTATTTACTTACAGTATTCAACAAGATGATCCGGAGACTTTTAAGTTGATATTGGTTGCTTATTATAAAGATGGAACAATGTCTGAGAAGGCATTTTTGGATGTTGATAATCGGTGGGGATTTTTTATTCAAAAGGTAGATTGTATTGCTCGTGTTACTGGCAATTCTTTGGAAGGTGAAACATTTGCATGTCCCAATAATACAGTTTTTGATTGGAATGTTGGGGGAACTGATTTGGGCATTATTTGGGAAATACAGACTGGTATGTATGGAATTTTCTTTGGAGATACTTATGGATATGATTTTAGACCTAATCTTTCTAGCCCAGGTCCAAATGGTGGTAATTGGCGTAGTAATGTATTAGCTTATTCTACAGATGATAGATTGGATGACGGTTTGTCTTTTGATGAAATGGCTTTAGACGACAAAGGGAATGCAAGAGAAATAATACCAGGAGGAAAAGATGTATCAGGAAGAGGAGACTGGACATCTATACCTACTGCTGCTATTCATGCAAATGGAATGGAGTATGTTCATTATTTTAATATGCGGAATTGGACAGGGTGGGTCATTAATTATTCAGGAATGTATAAATCTACAGATAAAGGTTTAACATGGACAAAATGTCCGGATGTCTCATTTCCCCCTTATAGTAATTTTGCTCAAGTTGTTTATTTCAAAAAGGATGGATATATTTATATGATTGGAACTCAGCCAGGTAGAAATAGTTGTGCTAAATTGGCTAGGTTCTTAGAAACAGATATTGAAAATTTAGAGAATTACGAATATTGGGATGCTTCTTCTAGTGAGTGGGTAAAAGGTGATGAAAGTAAGGCAACCATTTTAATTGATGATAAGGTTGGTGAACTTTCTTTTATTTACAATGTAACCTATAAAAAATGGATAATCGCATATTTTAATGCTGATCGATATAATATAACAATGAGGGTCGCAGATGAAATCACTGGTCCTTGGAGTAAACCTTATGAACTGGCAAATGGGAATGATTACCCTCAATTATATGGATCTTTCTTTCATCCATTATCTGTTGAGGGAGATGATTTATATTTTACAATGTCCATGTGGATGCCATATAACGTATTTTTAATGCGTGCTCGTTTGGCCGATATGGGAGCATTTAATTAAGACTTAGGAGATAATATCATGAACACATACACATTGATTATAACTTTAATCGGAATATTTCTGTGCAATTTGAGTGTCAGTTCACAAGAACTGCTGCATAGAGGAGCTTTACCACATAATTTTTCAGATGCAGTCAAGCAAATCCAATATGATTTGATCGGGAATGAAAAAGTTAAGAATGACATAAAACTCGTCGATGACAATACTCTGCATGTTAAGCTGTCATTTTTTTTAAGAGATGAAATCAAGCAGCATGACTGGCAGATCTCAATCAATCCTAATTTTGTGCCTACCTTCCGCTGGACCCCTCATTTGACCCCTACAGATAATCATGTAATTGATCAGCATGTTTTCCGGTCACCCAGCCTCATTATGAGTGATGGTTTGAACACATTGATTTTAATCCCGGATCTAGATCTTATGCAAAAGGGGACTCCTGTACGTTGGTACATGGATATGGATGCGTTATCCGACAGATTAGTTCTTGGTATGTGTAATAATCATGTCAGCGATCATGTATTATTTGAACGTGATTCTGAAACAGTATATCCGGCAGGCCAATATGAAATCGGTTTTTATCTGATGTTTTATAAGGACAAAGAGATAGCAGGGAATCCTTTTAGGAAATCATTGGATTTTTTGTGGAAACGTTGGGGACATCAATTATATGCAGATGGTAATCCGGTGAAAGGAGATTTGAATTCTTATGCGGAATACGCTTACAATTGGGCATTTAAATCATGGAGTAAGAATGTTTGGCAACAGTTTGAGCTGAACGGAAAAACAGTTGGTGCACCGGTCTTTATTGTAAATGTTACTCAGAGTCCTAATTATCCGGGTGAAGTAAATGAACGTGAGTTCCGTTCAATATGGAATCAGGCTTGGTTTAATTCATTGCGCTCAGCCAGCGGTTTATACAGATATGCACGAAGAACAGGTAATAAGGAACTTTTAGAGAAAGCTAACCTGACTAAGGAACTGGCATTATCCTTTCCTCAAAAAGATGGTTTTTTCTATGGTCTCATCGGAACAGATATGTGTGAAGTAGAGATAGGAGGTAAAAGATATAACCGTAGTAAAGGTTGGAATACTTATTATTGGGGTAATTCAAATCGTAATCCTTATACTTGGAACCCGAAAGAATCTCCGTTTCATATTTTGGACATGAGTTGGACTGCGCTGTTGATGCTTCGTTGGTACGATGAGCTGGAAAAAGATCCCAGACTTTTATCATATGCTGAAAATTATGCACAAGCTTTGTTAAAGAAGCAATTTAAGGATGGTTTTTTCCCTGGCTGGCTTGATTTGAATACCATGCAGCCGATGGAATATTTAAATGATTCTCCGGAGTCTTCCTTATCTGTCACTTTCCTACTGAAGCTGTATGAACTGACAGGTAAGCATGAATATAAAGCTGCAGCGCTTAAGGCTATGGATGCTATTATTAATAATGTTATTCCATTTGGCAGGTGGGAAGATTTTGAAACCTATTGGTCTTGCTCACGTTATGGAGCAAAAAACTTGGTAGGAAAAAGAATCGGAAGAAATAAGATGTATAAGCAGAATAACTTCTCTATGTTTTGGACAGCAGAAGCATTATATGAATGCTTTAATATCACACGGGATTATAAGTATCTTCGGTATGGCGAAAGAACTCTTGATGAGATGCTTATGAGTCAGGCTTCCTGGCAGCCCCGTACATGTATGTAAATGTTTTAGGCGGATTTGGGGTGCTTAATGCTGACGGCGAATGGAATGATTCCCGCGAAAGTCTTTTTGCAGAGCTGATCATCCAGTATGGCAAACTTCTCAATCGGAAAGAATATATTGAGCGAGGATATGCCGCTCTTAAAGCTTCATTTGTTATGATGTATTGTCCGGAAAATCCTCAAACCAAACAGCAATGGGAAAAGGTATATCCTTTCTTTTCAAGTGAAGATTATGGCTTTATGATGGAAAATTATGGACATGGCGGCCGTACTAGTCCACAGGGTGAAGGAATGGGAGAATTTACTATTTATGATTGGGGAAATGGTGCAGCAGCAGAAGCCTATAATCGAATATTGGATAAGTTTGGTACAATTGAATAGTTAACTTAAATAAAAGAACCATGAAAAGAACATCTGCAATTATTTTAATGGCTTTATTACAGTCTTTTTTTCTGTCTTTGGGAGGAAAAGCTGCAGCAGAAAACGATGAATCCAGATCGTTTAATGGGAAATATGAGCGTGAGCATCTGAACCATATAGCATTTCCTATTGGTGGTATCGGTGCCGGTATGTTTTGTCTGGAGGGAACAGGTGCAATATCACATGTATCATTAAAACATCATCCGGATGTGATGAATGAGCCTTATGCTTTTGCAGCCATCTATGTAAAAGGGGTAGAGCATGGGGCGAAAGTTTTGGAAGGTCAGGTTCCTACATGGAAATTGTTCGGGCCAGATCAAAGTGGTTTGGGCAGGGGAGATAAGACTTATGGTCTGCCTCGCTTTGAAGAGGCCAGTTTTTTGGTCCGTTTCCCTTTTGCCACCGTTGAATTAAAAGACAAAGACGTGCCTTTGACTGCCAGCATAACAGGGTGGAGTCCTTTTATACCGACAGATGCCGATAATTCCAGTTTGCCGTCCGGCGCTTTGGAATATCAGTTTACGAATACCTCTGGCAAGCCCATAGAAGCAATATTTTCCTATAATGCCAAAAATTTTGTGGATGGACAGGGACGGATCTTGAATACTCAAGGTGGCTTTGTACTAGGGGAACATGAAGGCAATAGTGGATTGGCTATCTATGTAGATAATAACAATGCAGTAGTAGATCATTGTTGGTTCCGCGGTGGTTGGTTTGATTCTCAAACGATTGTTTGGGATAATATCCGATATGGGAAAATGGTTAGCAACCAACCGGTTGATACTCCATCACCCGGGGCATCAGTTTATGTTCCGATAACTTTACTTCCAGGAGAAACGAAAACCGTTAAGGTTAATTTCTGCTGGTATTTCCCAAAGTCTGATTTATCAATCGGTCTGGTTCGAAAAACAGGAAATGCATTTGTGGGTAATCCTTCTAAAGGAACAGCTACTGGACAGCAAACAGTTAGCGGTTATGCGGGGAAACAATTGTTGAATTCATTTGATGCCGGCGGGGACGGTCTGATGGGTATAATTCAGTCTCCGTCTTTTAAAATAGAAAAACGGTATTTAAAGTTTCTGGTAGGTGGAGGTAATCAGACAGATCGTACTTCCGTGAATTTGATCATTGACGGAGAAATTGTGAAAAAAGCAGCGGGCACTCAATCAGAAACATTAAATGAAATTGTTTGGGATTTGAAGTCCTATAAAGGAAAGAATGCCGTTGTACGCGTAGTCGATTTGGACGTATATCCGTGGGGGGCATATATTGGCTGATCAGTTTGTGCTGACAGATAATGTAGCTGAGGATCTTTATACAGTGT
>Ga0192245_10370_pt1 | contig 21049 bp, 21 predicted proteins | sample Koala_Koa27_M3_FD_131238 | JGI IMG/M metagenome (GOLD analysis project Ga0192245, IMG submission 131238) | Enriched cells from koala feces incubated with labeled cellulose particles, San Francisco Zoo, California, United States - Koala_Koa2-7_M3 ...
TTATTTGAATCCTACCGTTTGTCGGATTTCTTTCCATACAAAACCTGCTACATCTTGTGGCTGGATAATTCCCTTTATTGTTGTATGTTCAGTTTGTTTACTTTCCCGCAATAAAGCAATATTGGCAATGGATCGTGCCAGTAGTTTCATGGTCCGGGCGTTTGCATATCCCAAATTTCGATTTGCGCATAGATGTTCTATATATTGTGCCATAACCGATTGAGCTGCTTCTGAGAATTTCAATTTATGTTGTTTCAGCATTTGAATCAGGATTTGCATAAGTTCATCAGCTGTATAGTCTTCAAAATGTAAGGTATGGTCAAATTCTGCAAGCCGATCACCGTATTGTGTTAAGGTGCTTATAAGCGGTTGACGTACAGATTCATACTCGGCAATAATCAAAGCATAGTTTCCTGGAAGATCGGCGGTAAGGGATGTGAGCTGGAAACGAAGTTTTTCACTGTCAAAATGCGAACGGGGATTTTTAAATACAGGAGCATCTCCGTCGACAAATAAAACGCCTTGTTGTGAGCGTTTCATGGCATTTCTAAGAATCTCGTCTACTTTATAATCTTGTACATTGTATATTTCTTCCGCTTTCAGTTCTACTAGGTGTCCTTTGTCAAGCAGATTCATGGCATGCAATATTTCGGCCAAGATACCAGCTACGGTACTTTTACCAGTGCCGGTGTTTCCTGTAAAACTCCATTTTAGAGGGGCGGTATATGGCACCCCCTGTTTGTTAAGGTAACGTGTCACTTCTACAAAATCGTGAATAGCCTTTTTTACTTGCACCAGTCCTACCATGCTGTCCAGTTTCTTAAGTGCGCGCGTAATGCTGCGTTCGTCGAAACCATGATTCTCATGTATGTCTCGCAGTTCATCTTCTGTGATTGGTATATCTTGTTCTTGAATAGTTTGTAGGATACGTTTGTTACGCTGCTTTTCAAGTGGGAGGGTTGCCAAACGGCTGCTCATGGCAGGGATAACTTTTGTGCTGATAAGCCTTGTGATAAAACGACCGTTTCCAAAATGTTTATCTTTGTGCTGTATTTCTTTGGAAATCAATGATTTCATAGCTTTTTCAGCTGCTTTTGAAAAGTGATATCCTTGTTTGTCGATTATTCCGCGGGCTATTTCCATCAATTCTTCGGCAGTATAGTCTTCAAAATGGAATACATAAGGAAAACGTGATTTTAGCCCGGGATTCGATTCCAATAAGTGTTCCATTTCTTTGGGATAACCAGCCATGATAACTAGCATATCAATTTCTTCTCGACTCAATGTAGTAAGCAGTGTTTCTATTACTCGAGGTCCAAAATCGTTGGAATCGCTGTTTTCTTTCATTAGTGTATAGGCTTCGTCAATGAACAAAACATTGCCTTGTGCACTTTTTAGAATAGCCTTCGTTTTTTGTTCAGTTCCGCCTACCTTGATATCAATGAAATCACTTCTTTCAGTCCGTATTACATTACCTTTTGATAAAAGTCCAAGCGAAGCATAAATTTCTCCGATAAAATCGGCTACTGTTGTTTTTCCAGTGCCCGGATTACCTGTAAATATCATGTGCATTGGAGGAAGTGTTGTACTGATACCTTGTTCGGCACGCAGACGAACCATGTTAACGAAGTTTAGATGTTCACTAATACTTCTTTTTAATTGTTTTAACCCGACCATGCGGTTTAACTTTTCCAATGACTTCTTGTAATCACCTTGTTTGATTCCAGGAATATCTTCTTTTTCAATGGTTATTAGTTGCTCAATAGTTGGAGAAGGAATATTATTGACACGTCGTGCCATATTCTGCAATACTTCGTCTGATAATAGAGAGTTAATATAACGTCCGTTGCCAAATGTTTCGTCTTTCAGGCTATAAGCCCTTCTTACTACCATTTGCAGAGCTTTTCGCGCTTCGGTGGTCAATTGGTAACACTTACGTTTACAGTATAGGTCGGCAATTTGCATGAGTTCATCTATGCTGTAATCGTCAAAATAGTAGCGGTTGGTTTCAGGAATGCGCGATTCCAGTCCAGGATTACAGCTGAGCAAACCTTTCATGGGGGCAGGATAGCCGGCCAACAACAACATCCAGTCCCGATTGGATTCATCGGCCAAGGCTGTCAGTAAGGTTTCCAGTACATTGATACCTGGGTCTTTGGGATCTTCCGGTTTATAAAGACTATAGGCTTCGTCAATGAATAAAATTCCTCCTTGTGCCCGCTTCATTGCGGCTAATGTCTTTTCATCTTCACTGCCGTAAAACTGGCCAAGCAAAGTGCTTCGTTCTTCATAAACAACATGGCCTTTGGAGAGCAATCCTATATCTTTCAGAATTTTTCCAAGCAATCGTGCAACTGTTGTTTTTCCGGTACCTGGATTGCCGATAAATGCCGCATGCAGGGAATGTTGTTGAGTGGGTAATCCTTTTCTGCTACGTTGTTGCTCCAATCGCATCAGGTTACAATAATTATTGATTTTTTGCTTGACACTAGTCAAACCAATCATTTCGTCCAGTTCCTGCAACGGATTTTCTATACTTTCTGACTTGAGTATTTTTTTTCCGGCAATATTGGTGCGAGGCTGAATGGATTCACGTCCATAAATACTTTCTGTGTCCTGATTACCCACTTCAAAGGGAGCAGAAATCACAGTCTCGTCCATAAACAATACTTCTACCAGATAAGAACCTTTTTTCCAAAAGTTTTTTTTACCACCTCCTATTTCCCATATTAAACTGATGTATGTTTGGCCTTGATTTTCATATGAGCCTGCTAGTTGTATCTGACAGGTTCTGATACGGCCAGTTTCATCATACAAACGCAGTTCAAATTCAGGCGTGTAATCTTCAAAAGCATTTCGATCAGCCTTGACCAGCAAATTCTCCATGCCTTGCAATAATAAGATATCACCCAATTTATGATGGTTGAAGCAGTTTTGTGAATGTCCTAACGCTTCATAATCCACTTCTTTCCCTGCTTCAATTCTGTATAGATTGAAAGAATTATAGCGAAAGCATTGCATATAATTCTCAGGGATATCTATTAGTATGAAATCTTTTTTGTAAATTTGATTTCCTTCATAAAACACATTGATATATAGTTCTCTTGTGTCATGAGGATGCAATTTGATTTTAGAAATTTCAGCTATAAATGTTACTTCCAATTTGCCAATTGTGTCTTCACTGCTGACTTTCAGAGTGTCAGTTATCTCACTGAGAGTTTCATAATGGTCATCACTCAGAGTTATTAGCAACTCTTTTTTCCAATTAAATTTTTGATAATTGGGATTGTATGCTGAAATTTCTGTATGTATGCAAAAGTCATTGTGGGGCATTCGAAACTGGTTACGCTCTGTATAACCTCCTCCATGCTCTTTTTCGTCTGTGATAACTAGTTGTATCCCTGTGATATGGATTGGAATTTCTTCCTCTTCTTTATGCTTCCCTACACTTTCTTCGCCTGCGTATTCTTGCTGTTTATGTTCATCTTCTATCTCGGATGTGATGAACTCGTTTAACAAGCGTTCAAACTCATCTTCGTTAAATGCATCTGAAATTTGTTCTTTTCCAGGTTGCTTTTCATGGTATATGGTATCATCTGCTTCCATTTGTAATGTTTTGGGAAATATGCTTTGAGTGATAATGAGTGTATTTTGTAAGAAGCTATTTTGATTTACATAATCGGATACGCAGGTTGGTATCGGCTGCTACTAACTTGTTTAGTTCAATATGGGTACAAGCCTCATCTCTAAGAAGTTTAGCTGTAGAGGTGGCTTTATCGTTAGCAACATCCCAGGTCAATAATATGGCATGTATTTTTAAAGTTTTCAGTTTTTTGATTAACATTTCGTGGTCAGCATCACCAGTAATCAGCACTACATAGCCAAATTTGCGTATAATGGAAAGTTCGTATGCTTCGAGTGCAAACCAAACATCAATTCCTTTTTCAATAACTGCAATTTCGCCGTCTTTCTGAATTTCGCGTAAATGTTTATAGTGAAATATGACGTCGTTTTCAATAAGAGAGTCTTCAAATTTACGTTCACTGAATAGCAAATGCTTATTGTTTGCATCATTTACCCTGTATCGTCCTCGAAAATAGTGGCATTCTGTAATGTGACAATCTGCACAGGCTGACTTGCTGAGTAGGCTGACTTGCTGGCGGATAAACATCATTAGGGCGGCTACATTTATGTTAAGTGAAAAATGTTCCTCTAGTGCTTCATTGATTTTTGCATAATACCCCCCGTCAATAAACAGGCCTATTGATTTATAGATATCGTTCATGGTAAAACTTTTTTGTATAATAAATGACAATATTAACCATTTCGGTTGAAAGCTACAAATCTTTCAGATAAAATTGCTTGGGTTACTTTATTTTTTATACTTTTCTTGTTGTGTACAGCCAATATTTTCGACATCGAAATTCTATTTGTTGTTCCGTACTATTACAGGTATTCCTCCGGTTATGCATTTATCGTAGTTTTTAGATCCATCACTCAATTCGTGATATGGGCAAATGTCAGCGTGTACAAACCATTTATTTTTATATTCACGTTTTTTTTGAGAATCTTTATTTATGATTGCCAACTCTTGGGGAGTTGGTTTTCTAAAACCTAGTAACAGTTTTTCTAAATTCCAACGGTTATGTTCAACTTGTGCCAGTAAATCAATTTGGTGTGAGTTAAGTTGCAAATGGTCCAGTTGTGTTACGTTTAGTGAGCGTAACTTTAATTTGATGGAGTAAGCGTTGTATAGATTTGACCATTGGTGTGCTACTGGAATTTGGTTCCACAATTTTTTTAATACATCTTCCTGAGGCAAAGATTCGGGTAATGAATTGTGTTTGTTGTAGAACTCATATACATAGTTTACCGATTGTGCCATATGTATACTGTTTTTATCAATATCATAGCAATTATCAAGCATTCCAAATGGGTATACATGAGAATATTTGTGTACATCTTCTTCAGCTTTCTTGCTATTTAGCATTGTCAGTAATGCGGCGGAAGTTTCCAGACGAATGAAGACGGGGATATTTTTGTTGTATATGTTGTCGGGAAGATATAACCCCATCGCCATACTTTGTGGAGGATAATTAAGACAAATGGCTATGCCGAGTAGTTCGTCTTCCGATTCAGCCCACTTGCTAATTGTCTGTTGAATGACAGGACTTTCTGCTCTTCCTTTAATAAATTCAAATTCCACATCAAGGAAATCGCTGTCTTTACCTTGGAAACGGCTGGGAGGAATGACATGTTTACTTACTGTATCAGTACTCATGTCATAATATGTGGTCGATGATATTTCAAAATAATGGCGATAACGTCCACGGAAAAAATTCATTTCTCTATCAGCCATTTCATCAATAAAAGTAATGGTACTTTTGCAGTGAGGGTCACGACAGAAATTTGGAAAGTGTAGCAGATGAGCAGCTTCTACCCCAATAGCTACCCCCATTCGACTCATTCCAATAATAACCAAATGTATATGCTTTTTACTTTCATAAGTAATAGGTTCTCTGTCTAAAGGAGGATATTCTATAGTTTCTTTCCCCTTTCCGTAACGACAATTTACTAATATCTTTTTTGCCCATTCTTCGTAAAAATTGAAAGGATGAAATTCTATATATTGCCTCCATTCCGAAGATAAATCGGTAATTTGAAACGCCGCAAAAGTTGTTTGATATTCAAATAGAACCGTAAAAGGAATTAATGGGCATTCTTTTTGTGTCTTATGAATGTCTACAATCTTTTTGAGACATTCAATATTTAGTGAGTCATGATCGTGTTCGTCGCGTTCACCGATCAGAAAAACTTCCATTGCTTTCGTAGTGTAAAGTTTTTCCAAATCCTCAATAGAGTCACGCCGGGCGTGAAGTATAACAATACGTTTTTCATCTTTAGCGTCTAATTCTGTATGTATTTTACTGCGGATTTCGGCAGCAGGTCGGCTGCTTTGTACAAGGATGTAGCATTTTTTATATTTAGGGTCATCGCATATTTGCTGAATCAGTGTAGGTACCATATCGTCAAAACCTATTATAACAATATGGTTACGCATGGGATATACGATATCGCCTTCCCGGAAGCGTTCTACTCTACGTTCCAACATATTGGATATAACTGAAATAAGTAGTCCGCAAAATAGAATCAATCCAATGATGGCAACACAGACAGCCAACCATTGGGGCATATTTGCAGCAGTTGCATCTTTTATGCTTCCAGGGTCAATGAACAAGCAGATTAGTTGGAATAAAGGGTGTTCGGCATTTGTGGAGTCCAGTGACAGACAATAAGCTATGTAGACGGAACTAAATATGATTAGAATGACTCCAAAAAGCCAGGCTAATTGCCTCCAACTTTTTCCGGAAAATGAGCGATCAAAATGAAATGAGAATATACGTGTAAAAAAGTTCATGGAGTATTATTTTCTTAGGTTTGCCAAAAGTTGTCTGGAAATTTCTTCTAAATATTTGATTTTTTCATCCTGATACTGAGCTTGTATTTTCGATTCTATCTGCTCTATTTGTTGTTTGTGGGAACGCTCTAATTCCTCCAGTTGTTTGTTCAATAACTGAATTTCTTTTTTCAGTATTTCGTCTGTGTCTGTCGTTTTCTCTTTGTCATTTTTGACTATAATTCTTTTTTGTTCTTCTGTATATAAGTCTGAAAGAATGCTTCTTTCCTTTTCTATATTATCTGAATATATATTGATTAGCCTTAATGTGATGATACATAGGCTAATAATGATGCTTACAAGAAGTGCTGCTTTAAATAACAGGAAATATATCCCTTCATTTTTTGCAATACCTTGCGGTAAGCTCGATAATATACAATACGTAACAGTACTCCCTATAACAAGGAGTAATATGATAAGTATTGAAATATCCCGTTTCCAGTATGGGAATATAGGTGAATATTTACTTTCTGCCATGTCTTGATTTGTATTAATGGTTTGCTTGGGTGATGGTGTATCCCAACTTCATAATTAGTTTTAAGGTTTGTATTGCTGTTTGGCGGTCGTATTCACGTTCTGACTCGGGGAGTTGTTCATAAGGAATCAGGCAGGGATGTGTTTTGTTTTGGTCGTTACGTATTGCTCCAAATGTCCATCCCTCTTTTATTCTTCCGGCTGCCCAGACTTCGTGTACATTGCGCGCCATGGCTTCAGTCAAACCTGCTAAATCTTCGGACAATGCGATGTCTGATGTATCAATAGGCGTAGGTGAATAGGAGTGTTCCATAAAAGATATGCTTATTAAGTGACAAAAAATATTGGCAATATTAAGAAATAGATTTGAAAAGGGCAAACAATGGATTGTTTTTTTGTTTTATCCAAAGAGAATAAACAGAAAACGATTTTTGTTGAGTTTTACAGGCATTTAACAATCAGCGATTTATAACATTTGACAGCACATAATTCGTGAAATATTTGTCTGATTGGCAAAAACATTCTATCTTTGCACCGCTTTTAGAAAAGCATTCGGGGTGTAGCGCAGTCCGGTTAGCGCACCTGCTTTGGGAGCAGGGGGTCGTGGGTTCGAATCCCGCTACCCCGACGAAGAGACAAATGGCTATCTTGTTGATAATTAGATATTAACATGATAGCCTTTTTACATTTTGTAGATTAAAAAAAAGGTAAGCGTGTCCATTTTTGGACATTTTCGCTTATCCAAAGCTTATCCTTAATTTTAATCTATATGGCTACTCTAAAACTAACAATCTTCAAAGCTAAGGTTCTCAAGGATGGCAAACATAAAATCAGAGTCGCCGTTTGCCATAAACGAGAGACATCTTACATCGTTACTAATGTTATCATTGATTCAGAGTCCCAATTCAAGAACGGACAAATAGTCAAACGACCAGATGCTTCTATACTGAACATGAAGTTAAGGAAGCTCCTTAATGATTATCAGGAAAGGCTTGACTCTATCAAAAATCAATCTATCTATACTTCCTCACAGCTGAAAAATATTATTTTGAGGGAAAGCGAGCAGAAAGAGGGAAATACTTTTCAGGCTGTATGTAGTAGCTATGAAGAAGAACTTCGAGAAAATGGCAGCTATAGATATGCGGAAATGCTGGAAAGAAACAAACGGTACTTCACCGAATTTGCTAAAGGTGATTTCCTTCTTGAAGATATAACGCCGGAAGTGATAAATGGATATTCAAAATTCCTCAAAACAAGAAAGAAGGTAGGTGAAACTACGAATGGGATAATGATGAGAAATACTAAAACTATCATCAACCGAGGAATCAAGAAAAGATTGGTAAGATATGACGTTCATCCATTCATAGATTTCCAAATTTCTTCTGCGCCGGTCAGAGAATTGGATATCCCAGTAGAGTCATTTAATAAGATAAGGTTGTCAGAACCCAAAGAAAAGCGTCTCAGAATTGCAAGGGATTTATTCTGCTTGTCGTTTTACCTTGGAGGAATCAATCTTATAGACTTACTTCAAGTGGACTTTCGTAAATCAGAACTGGAATACATAAGGACTAAGGTTAAGAATACCACTAATGGAACGATGGTAACAAGGCTGACCATCCCCCACTCTGCCCAAGAGATTGCGGAACGATGGATGAACAGGAATACTGGGCGTTTGGATTTTGGATATAAGTTTTCCTATGACAACCTCATTCGTTATATCACTCGCCTCTTAAAATCTCTCGCAAAGAATCTGAGGATTACAGAAAAGGTGGTGTTCTACTCCGCACGCAAGTCATTTGCCCAATATGCTTCTGAGATAGGCATTCCTGATGGGATTATAGACTACTGTTTGGGGCATTCGGACAAATCAAAAGGGGTGATAAGGTATTATACGAAAGTCCGGCAAAAACAGGCGGATATGGCCATCGCTCGTGTGATTGATTACGTGAATAATCCAGAAAAGTATAAGGAGTACATCGAACTGAGGTCTGATATTATGCTGATGAGAGGGTGATTTGTCCGACACTTCTTTACTTGTTTAGTGTATGCGGCAATGAAGCCGCTACATTAAATATTATATTATGGTACTAATAATGAAAAATTGTCCATGCTCATTGCAAGTATGGATTGGAGCAGGTGAACCTGTTCTGGAAGAGTCGGGCCTTTACTTCTCTCGCAAGGATGAAGTAAGGGAGTATTTAAACAGGAAACTACAAAAGTTCAAAGGTGAGATGGTGGAGTGTTACGTTAGTCAGTCCTACAAGGGTAAATCGCGTGAGATACCAGTGTGCTTTAGGGTGAAGTAGACTGAGATTAAAATGAAATCCCCGACCGCCGTTAGGTAGCCGGGGATTGTCATTTGTTAGTTTTTAGCCATAACCTCCGTTATTGCACAACGAAGATATTACTTTTTCCTGATTTTGTACACAAGCCAGCCGACAATTATCAAAGCAGCCGTTATAATTATCCCGAATGCCCATCCACCCAGCTCCAGCTTTATCCGTTGCCAGCGGGTAAGCTCCTTCTCTACCGGGTAAGGCACCTTCTCCTCCTTGGTGACGATAACTTCCTTGGATGGCTTGTAAATTGTATCGGGTTGCGTTCGCATTTTCGCCAGCATGTTGCCGAGGCTGTCAATGGTCAGCTGTGCCTGTGCGTTCCTGCTGTTGGCGATATCAAGCCAAGAAAGAACCACTCTGCCGTTTTCGTCACATTCTAGCAGTGCTCGTATGGTGGAGCTATCAGGAGGTAGTTGTACCTCTACCAGCTTCTCTACGACTACGCTGTCTGCACTACTTTCGACTGGCACATACTTCACGCTCCGGCAAGACCAGAGGGAAGTAATCAGAATAAAACAATATATCCATTTCATAACATAAGCTTTTTGCATATGCCCGAATTTGGATGCCGCCCGGGCATAAAAAAGACGGTGAACTTGTGTAACACCGCCTTGTAAATATTCATTTCTGATTTAAAATAGCTTCTCTTGTTTTGGAGCCTCAATATGTTCTATAAATTCAACAATCTTATACGATTTGTTTTCGTATGCATTGTACACATGATTGAATTTCTTTACAATACGCATTTTAACACGTATAGCATCTCCTTTTCCAAAACGCTCACCTTCGTCAATTTTTTGCATAAGAGCATCATCTTTCACAATCATCTGGATTTTAAATCCTTCATAAATAAATTGCCATCGACTACCTGGCTCAAAGTTCAGCCCTATGATAGTCAACAACGCGTCAACTACATCTACCCGTTCATCCGGTATCAGTTTCTCCTCATCAAACCCGTCATATATATAATCCTTGAACTCCTCTTTTTTGAAAGACACAGGAGACATTCCAGTCCCGCAATCAACGCTGAACCCTTCTACATTCGCATCAGCGTCTGCTGTTTCGATGGACTTTGACACGGCTTCTCTGACTGGCGGTTGGTTGTACACGTTTATCGTGACATTATACTCAACATTCCCTATCACAGTTTTCGCAGCTTCCCTGTCAGCTTCTGTTTTTACAGGCTTTCCTTTAAACGCCTTATAAAGCCTGTGAATGCCTTCTACAACCACATACAGATTTGCTATATAAGACACTCCTTCTCCTGAAAACAACTGTTTCACCAATGACTCTACCAGCGAAATATCAATAATAAAAGATCCTTTTTCGATTGCATTTACCTTCAACTCAATATTTTTTGTTCCGCCTCCAAGTTCTTTATTGGCCTCGTTGACTACATTCTGATAATGTATCAAAACATTTATAAGCGTATTGGCATCTATCTGATGCGTCTGCCCTTCAAATGTTATTTTCATGACTTTCTTTTTCATTACGTGTGAAATCCGATGCAAATTAAAAGCTTTTTCTCCACTTTTTCTTCATTGGAACTTATGTTTTAAGGCAATTTATCTACAATGTTGCGGTGTTCCACCAAGCCAAAGAACCCTTGCAATCATACTTGCAACATTACTATATCAGCTTGCAACATAACTCGCTAATGTTGCAAGCATCGCTTATCCTACCATTTTCGTGAGGACACGAAAATGCTCCTGAAGGTGTTCTGAATCACACTCATAGTTTCAAAACCTGTTTTCTGTTCTCTTTCTCGCTCCGGTAGCTGACATGCACCCAGGCGAAGTTCTTCTCGTCGATAAGCTGGTCGAATGAGAGGCCAATCGACTGTACAAGGTTAAACAGCTTCTTGTTTTCAGCCGGGCTACCTCCTGTGATGTCAGCAGCCCGTCCCTGCATGTGGTCGCTGGTGGCTGAACCACCCACTGCCTTGTTGAGGGCTGGTGAGCGGAAACCACTATTGACCTTGATAGGTTTTCCGTATGCTTCCCGTAGCGGGTCAAGCACATTATCTACCAGTGCTTGTACGTTTGAAACCAAGTTCTTCGGTATCTTGTTGTCGATACCTTTTCTGTCAGCTGTATCGGATTTGCATAATTCTGCGACGGTAAAGTATTTCATATATCAATTCTATTATTTATATTTGCAACACGCTTTTCAATGTTGTTTCTTGAAAAGTAGGCCATAAGAAGGGGCCCGCCGCGAGGTGAGCTCCTTCATTTCTAATAGTCGCTCGGCGGCTCCCTGTCTCCACAGCCGCGCTTCAGGCACTTTTTCATTTCCGCTTCCTTGAGCTGAAGTTCCAGTTCATGATTCTTATAGATAAGTTCCAGTTTCTCGTTTTCCAGTTTTCTTACTTCTGCATATAGTGCATCTACCTTCGCGTCGCGCTGGGAAAGCCGTTTTTCCAGCCAGTCTACCTGCTGGCGTTCAGTCTCGTATTCAGCAGCGTCGGCCGAAGCATCCTCTTTGCGTCTTTCATAATGTCGGTTGGCCCACCATTTGGCAAGCTGCTTCAGGCCTTCAATGCCACCCAAAGCGGTAATGAGTACAACCCAGTCGTTTATATCCATTATTCCTTATTTATCTTACCACCAAACAACTTGGCCAGCCATTCACTTGTAACAACGGATACAATTCCAGTCGATGCCAATGCTACGAATAATGCGTCAATCAATACCACCCAGATACTTGCATCCGAGGGTGGAAAGCCGAGATTCATCCACCACGAGAACACAGTCACGATAACACCGACAACAGCCGTCACCCACATTGACACCCATTTGTTCATCGGGTCACTCAACTTACTGGCAATAAAGCCAACCACTGCCGGAACCACGATCGTGGCCAATCCGACAAAGCTCTTGAATCCGTCAAGAAAGTCAGCAGTTACGGATTCACTACCTGCGGTTTGAGCCGCGAACACACTCACTACGCACATCAGAAGTGCTGCACACATGAAAATCAATCTTTTCATACCAATAGAATTTGAGTTAAACAATAAATAAAAAAAGCCCATGAACTCCACCCGCATTTGGATGAAGCTCATGGGCTTTTCAATCTCTACGGGCAAAGATAGTAATTATTCTTTGATAGGCAAAGATAAATTAGAAGTCATTGGATATAAAAGGACACGGCCGCAATCGGCTGACACGCTTTGTCAGTGGGTAGATTGTGGGTATATTCTTATAGGATATACCCGGAATGTACCGATTTTCTTAACAGAAAAGAAAAATGTCTACAATCGCTTGCGCTTGCGGATGCCCTTCAGGTCGCGGACGATGGTGTCGGACAGCACTTCCGAATATATCTGCGTCGTCTTGACCGACGTATGCCCCAACACCTTCTGCACCGTCGTGATGGCTACGCCCTGGTGAACCAGCAACGTAGCGCAGGTATGCCGGGCGGTGTGGTAGGTGAAGTGCTTCTTCACTCCGGCCAGCTTCCCGACCTCGGCCAGCAGCTTGTTGGTCTCGCAGTTGGACGGGATGGTGGCCAGCTCCTCGATGGACGGATAGCGGTCGATGACCTCAAGGGCCTTGCCGTCGAAGAGCAGGGCAAGCGGCAGCTTAATCTCAATGTCGTTCTTCTCCATCCGCAAAGACCGCTTCAACAGCCGCCTGAAGTCTGCCGTGCGCCGTGCGGGAATTGACAAGCATGTCTCCGCCCACGTCGCCCGGCATACCTGCGCATCGCGGCTTGTCAACCGGGATGTTCCTGTCACTACCATACAGAAGGTGATAGGCCACCGCAGCCTGAAGATGACAATGGTGTATGCGCAGACCAGCGAGGCTACGCTTGTCCGCCAGCTGTCCAAGTAAATGAAATCGGGCAGAAGAATAGGCTTCTGCCCGATTTTTGGAGGGAGTTTTGGGAGAACTTATGGATTATGGTAAAGAAAAATATATCACTGGTGGTACATCATTCCTTCTATTAGATATCAGTTCAGCGGCTATCACATGTTCTTTACTTATTTCCGTATCATCCTCACAATCAGGCAGACCTAATCTATATTCTGTTGAGATACATAGGTCTGCTGGTTCAACATCAGCTCCTAATGTATATATCAAAGTACTATCTGGTTCGTATACTATGAAATTGGCTCAAAAAACGGATGCTAATGGTAGGTTTCAGCTATTTGTTAAAAGGACTGCATACACGCCTGTAATATGGGCGAAGATACTCACTCGTTTTGGCGTAGGCAATAAACTACTGATGACAGAAGCATCCGAATCAGATGTGCAAGATTCAGTAGGGATAGAAGCGACATGAGACTATGCGTCAATCTTTGTATAACTTCCATCATTTGTAAATGTTATCTTCTCAGCCAAACAATTCCCTGCAATATTGACTGACTCAGCATCGCCAGTGATGGATGATAAATTTGCTATCTCAATGTATAATGCAAGCCCTGTGCTTTCTTTTTTCCAATACAGATTGAACGGCATAGAGTCTTTTATTTTATCAACATATATATACGGTGTTGTATCCTGTTCATTATTGGTATTATACACTGACAGATGGAAGCAGAATGGAGTTCTGAATATCAATCCATAGGCCATTAGAGACACACGCTTCCAGCTTTTTATATTACCTATTCTGATGGCATTAACAACGCTACCGATAGTAAATGACTGAATGTTTTTTCCCGAAACAGGTGTTAGTTCTCCCAAGTGGGTAGAAAGATAGACATGTTGTCATGTATTCTTGCACCTTGGGAGAACTACTCGAAGAATCAGGATGGCAACCATTAGTTTTATCACGAGAAAATGATGCGAATGATATTAAATCTAACGGTGTAAGGCTATGCATGGACAATGTATCTAATATTCCCTTCCCATACGGTAATCTTATCACATTCGCAAATGTTATGGTTTCAGCGGTAACACAGTTTTTTATTCCTGCAAAAAAACCTGCGACTTGTTATCTGCGCGAATATTCTTCTGCCGAATGGTCGGATTGGGTCACTTTATAATGATTATAGATTCACCCAGTTTGACCAGGAACCCTCTTGATCATAATATCGAATCATACGGTTTTTAGGACTAAACCAGCTAGTTAATATCTGCCGTGTATACCCACCAACCGGATAGTAATCAGTATCTACAACAGCCCATTGATTGGTAGGACTGGGAGTTGCATCTGGGTTTGTTGAATTATACGCAGGACTTATGACTGTTCGTGCATTATTACCTTTCAGATTGTCAAGATTCTCATTGTATTTTGGTGATATAGTATATGGCAAGAATAGTTTGTTTGAGAGTAGTCCTCCCAAGACTGACGCAAGGTCTGCTTTCTTTATCCAATATTGATTGCCATTGGCATCCTTAATCATGATGCTGTCGATGTTGTCTGTTGTTCCCTGTGAAAATTCATTCAATGCGTTTTGTAAAGTATTATTTTCCATATTGAAAGTTTAATAAAAAATTATTTTTTTCTTTTTTGATATATCATAATCAACTCGATGGATAGCTCTTCTTCACTTCACCGTTCCTCGTAAATTGGAGACCAACTGTCGGTGTCATTGTCCATTCAAGCGTATAGCCGTCCATTTGTACCCATTCGTTAATGACAGCAGGCATCATTTCAAGCGATGATATTTGTTTGCCCGAATTGTCAAACTGCGCCATTTCTATATATGGATAAGAAGGAGGCGTGCCGTTCGACTTGAAGTAGAAACGGCACACGAGATTCTCGTTCTCATCGTACATCCGAAGGCTGTTCGTATCCGGATCCAGTTCAATGCGCTTTCCATTTATCGCCGTCGTTAGGCGCCCACGTATTTCAGCTTCTGACAGATAGGCCTTTCCTGTTAAGAAGTTTAACAGTATATTCGGCTGAAATGTTTTCCCATCCTCCCCAGTGAAATTTTGATAGTCTGATGTCGGATTTCCATCGGCATCAACCCCCTGCTGGCTGAACATGTACTGTTCATAGAACACAGCACTTGCCAACTTGGCAAAGTTCGCCATCAGTATTTCCATGAATGCATACTTGACATACTCCATCAGCACCCAGGTGGCATTGCTACCGTTGGTGGCATAGTCTGTCTTTGGCCGGATTCCGGTAAATGCGCCTTCCTTGTTCAACACGTAGTACTGCCCGTCGTCGAGCACCATCGGCGCGCTGAGGGTAGTGCGTATGTACTGCGTCGTAGCACTGTATTCACCGGCCGGATAAATTAGCGGCCCGATTGGCCCTGCTGCACCAGGCACACTGAATCGCACCTGTCCAGTTTTCGATGCTAATGTTTTCCCTGCCATATCAATCCTGCGTTGTGATTAACCAATTCACGTTACCTCCTGCCTGCTGGCACATGGCCTCCGTGCAGGTGCCGCTGGCTGACGCTGTTCCGGCTGTGGATGGGTTCAGGATTACCCCTGCACTATCCATAAAGGTGAAGTAGAACTTCATGTCCTTAGCCTTTGTGGTGCTACCTCGCTTCACAAGAATAGGTGTATAGACCACTGTACCACCACTACCGCTTTCAATTGTCTCATCTTCGGGTACCGGGTTCGTTATAATGTCGTAAGGATCTGACAAATCCATTACGGTCTGCGTGTCCAGCCCGATGAGCGTGCTGCTCTGATATACCTCTGCCTTGAATATACCCGTTGTATCGACCATGCTGTCAGTCACAGTCAGATTCTTACTAGTCTGTCCACTGATAACTTGCCAGGCGTTGTTTACCAGCTTATACCACTTGTAGGTCAGCCCGCTTGTCAGCTCGTCGGCACCCATGCGCGCTACGGCTGTCAGGATGCATGAGTCGCCCTTCTGTCGGATGGCGAAGTACTTGTCATCGCCAGCCTGAATGGTGACTACCTTCTGATTGCCCACACCCTTTGTGATGGAGATGGTGTAGGTGGCCTGTATGGTGTCCGAGGTGTTGCCCACCGTCACCGTGGCCACGGCTTTTATTACACAGCTGGCTCCCGCGCTGGCCTTGACCAGGTTCTTCAGAATCTGCAAACCGTAGTAGTTGTTGACACCTGACTGGTATGGTATTTGCTTGAAATGGCCGGTCTCGCCGCCAAAGGTGTTGGTACTGACATTGGAGCTGAAGGTGATTTTCGTGTCATTGAAATACCACTCCACCGAAGTGGGTACCACCACGCCCTCCGCCACGCGGCTGGAGGTAAGTAGGTAACTAATTGTAGGTTTCAGCGTCACGAAGTCGGGTGCTATATTCGTGGGTGCGGTTGCCTCTCCATCGAACTCCTGATACAAGTCGCCCTTGTCGCACATCAGGGCTGGCATGTACACGCCGCTTTTTTGCGAAAAAACGACTTGTCCGGTTTTGCTGGCTGTGCTCATACCTCACCCCCTTCCTCATTCGGATTGTCTGACGAATCTGATACTTCGTCCGATGAATCCGATTCTTTGTCCGACGGGTCTTTAAACTCATCTGGCGTCGTCACCTCTGCCGGTGTGTCGGTGCCGTCTATTTCCTTTTTCGCGGCCTGTGGTGTCAAGCATACACCGCCCACCGATGCCGCCTTTTCCAGAATGGTAAGACCGGGACGTCCTGTCAGGTCTGCTTGCCATAACAACACACAGCCGTCGGCTGTCAGATTACGGATAGAGGTCAATTTTAACTTGTCGGCAACTTGCCGAGTTACTTTAATGTAGAATGCCATAATGTATAATGGTTAATTGTTAATGATTAATGGTTAATCGCTTTTACGTGCCACCAGCGGTCGCCCTTGGCTGTCTGTCACATACTTGCCGCTGGAATCAACCACAGCCGCCCATGGGCCTCGGTCTGTCACTTGCATCTCCAGCATCATGCCGTCCTGGTATGGTATCTCAGCCGACATGCCTTGCGCCTTCAGGGCGTATGCTCCTGCGCCTACCTTGGTCAGCCAGGAACACTCGAGCACTGTTTCGGGTGTAGGTACAGTGCCCAGCGTGTCGCGTATGACAGCCTCCGGGTAGATAGCCGTCGTACCGCCAGGTACTTCGCCAGGCACGCCGCTGTAATCCACATCGAGCGCTGGGATGCGGCGTCGCAAAGTCGTCGACTTGTAGGCAATGCTGTCGTCGGGCTGTGCAGACGGGCTTCCACCGGCGTCGTAGCTGGCTTTGACAATATACGATTGCTCGTGGCCGATGTAGTCCATGTCAACTATCAGTTGGTTGGCCGACACGCTGACCACCTCCCAGTCGTTATCGCCGGTGGTCGAGGTAATTGCCTGAAGGGCACCTGTGTCGAGTACCCGGTAAAAAAAGAACTTGCACTTGCCGCTGCTGGTTGCATCTATATCAGCCACAATCATCTTGGCTGTGATGGTCTGCTGTGAGCCGTCACGCAACGGGTTCCAATCTCGACCGGACGGGCAGTCAATCAGTAAGACAGGTGCAGCCTCTGTCCCGTCAACCGCGCGTACCAGGTATGTGTATCTGAACACGTATGTCTGCCCGCTGCGCCCAGTGTCTACATATTCCGCATAAAAATCGAGCGTCAGAGCTTGCGTGGTACTTACATTCTTCTTTACCTTCAATTGCCCCTTGCTGCTTCCATCGGTTGTAATCTCATAGCTGGCGTTAGTTGACTCGATCAGCTTGCGTGTGCCGGCAATGGTCTCGTACCACTGCATGTTCGTCAACTTGGCGTTGACCGTTCCGGGAACAGTCAAAGCAGACGGGTCAGTGGCATTGCAGCGGGGAAACAGGGTGAGCGGTGTCAGTGTGTAGTCTGGTGTGTACTCGTCCTTGTCTGCCTGGTACACCTGCACCGATGGCACACTGCCCACTACCTCTATCTTGCCGCTGGTCTGCAGTGGCCGGTAGTTTACCTGTATCTTCTTCTGCCTACTGTAAATTTCCATATCTATTTCTCATCTATTTTTCATCTATTTAAAATGTTCTATAGTCTTTTGCTTCCAAATAGTCTTGCCCATCTCTCAGAATAGCCTTGACTATAAACTTGCATCCGGTCAGATTCATATAATCAGGACCAAGGTCTGTCAGCGTCAGCTGAAGCACCTTGCCCGACTCTGCATGTGCAGCAGCCCAGGCATTATCCTCAGTCACGTTGCCAGTGTCACGTGTCCAGCTGACATCCTCATCCAGTATATGCTCTGTTACATCCCGATTGTATAACATGCCCGTGATGAAGAGCGTAGTGACGAATTTTTCAGCGTCGAAATACCATCCGTTGCTGCTCTTCATGTCAATCGTAAATTTCGGGTTACCTTCAATCATCGCCCAGTCCGTGCATCCGTAGCGTGGTTCCTGCGTGGTACCGGTAAGCAGGCACATCCACTTGCATCCATAGTGATATACACTATCATATACTTCCTGCGTGGACTGATAGGGATTGCTCACGGCTTCTTCCGCACTCCATAGTCCGCGCTGGTTCTCTTGCCGGATAGGATTGCCCTGGTAGTCGATGCGCATCACGTCCTGTGCTGCGATACCCCGGCAATAGACATAGCTCTGTCGATAGTTGATAGGCAGGTTGTCGAAGATGGACAACTGCTTCAGCTTTCCAACTATGACGCTGTAGTTAGACTCTTCCAGCACGGGCTTGGTCACGCCATCGAGCATGCACAGGCAACCCTCACGGCTCGACAAGTACCACCATGACTGTCGGTCTTCATTAACCGGATTACCTCTGCGTGTGAGTGCCATCAGCTCAACCGGTGGATAGTTCTTTCCGCCAGGCACCTCACTGTCCGGATACAGCACCACATTGATGCTGTTGGCCGGAGTGTCTACCGACAACACGCGTGCCCAACTCGTGTAATACTCACCGCTGCCAGATGCCAGGTTGTTGACCACACCATATATAATATCGTTCTCTTGCAGGGCGGTGAAATCATTATCCCACCGCTTGCGAAGCTTCAGCGTGTAGGTGCCATCCTCCATCAGCGTCACACTCTCCACCGTCCCCGACTCACTGAAGCTGTAGTCGCTCTCCATGGCAGACAGGCGGTTGAAGATAATCTCCAGCACGGAGAGAGATTCGCGAACTTCAAGTCGTGACAGCTGTGCACGTCCGTCGGGGAACAGCCCGATGCCTTTTCCTGCGATAAGGCTGTCGATGAACTCGCCGATGTTCAGTCCACCGAGGAACTTCTGCAAATATGTATTCTCGTCAGTCTTGTCCTTGCGGTGGAACATCTTCAGCGACCGCAGCGCCGAGAACGCATTGCTGTCTGACGCGGGGGTACTGTCGTTCACCTTGATAAGATAGACGCCGCCACCCCCCCCAAAGTACGTCTGTCCCTTGTAGGTAAGGGAATCCACCTTGTCCTCAATCTCACCGATGCGGGAATAGGGCATGCTCTCCCCTATCGTATATACAGGTGAGTCCCAAGGAATGTCAAGGTTCATTTCCCAACCGAGGACACGCGAGATACGACCGTTCTCGAAATAGGTGTCATCCACAAGGTTAATGCGCTGGCCGAACTCAAACGTGCGCGAAATAGGGTCTTCACGCACCCAATCACTTGCTAAAGTAGTAGGATAAGTGCCGTCGTCCTTTTTCACCTTGTCGGCATACTTCTGCGCCTTTTCCTTTAGTTCCTGCTCGGCAGCTGGGATGTACTGGTCGGAAACCAGCTGTATGTCAAAGCCCGATAGGACGTATTCGTCGCCATCAGCGGGGCAAATTGTTTCATCGGGCAGGGGACGGCCATAGTCTTCATTTCTTACTATCTCCCAAAGCTGTTCTCCCCTGCTCTCATCTTTCGGCTCTGGATTGAAAATTACACCGAACTCCATGCCGTTCAGCTTGCCGGATTGGAACTTGATTTTCAACTCTTGCCCTTCGAGGATATACTCTTCCTTGAACTCCAGTCCGGTGTCCTTGTAGCGGTAGTAGGTGACGGTCTCGGTGGTGCCGTCCTCGTTCTCCACGTCCTCAGTGCGGGTGTGGACATCGGAAAGCGTTCCCACACGACGAGGATAGACATCATCGAACACCACTACATCTTCAATGGCCTCTTCCTGCGACATCCCTTCGTATGCGTCAATATAGGGAGTGTCGGCCGGAAGCATCAGGCGTTTTTGGACTACGCCATTGATAACGGCCTGCTCGTCGGTGGGACGGTAGTTCGTGGGGATGTTCTTCGTTGATCCGAACGCATAGATGCGGGTGGCATAAGTGCCACGGCTTTCGCTGCGGGTGATGGCCGACGCTTCGACATCACGCCTGATTGTAACGGCATCACCGAACTCATTTCGCCCAAAATGAATCACGTTGTCCGTCACCCAGCAATCGCAGTTCCACTTATCCTCACCCGCCATCGAGAACAAGGCATCCAACAGGTTGATGTTGTCGTAGGTCATCGCCACAGCTTTGTTCTCTACAGTATCGTCTATGCTGAACGTGAAATCTGTTCCTCGGTAGGTATACCCCAAAGCCTTGAGATTACGGAGGAATACACCCAACTGGACATCAAGAGCTGCTGTAAGCGACCACGACGCTTCGCTGCCGGCCTGTTCCGGGGTGTACTTGAATATCTTGTTCTTCCACTTCCAGTAGTAGGCATCCAACCTCAGTTCGTAGTCGTAGCCTCCGGTGGAAGTTTTGTAGGTAGGCTTTTGAAGGTCAACAATCTCATAGATTTTTGCCAGCTTGCCGCCCAGTGATTCGTCCAATACTCCGGCCAAATCCACGTAGTCGCCCAGCTTGAAGTAAACGGGCTGGGGGACGGAAAAAGGCAGGACGATGTAGTCCTCCTTCATCAGGGTGAATTTTCCTTTGGCTCCACGGTTGATGGGGGTGGAAAATCTTATTTGGCCGGATATGTCTTTT
>Ga0192245_10371_pt1 | contig 21042 bp, 24 predicted proteins | sample Koala_Koa27_M3_FD_131238 | JGI IMG/M metagenome (GOLD analysis project Ga0192245, IMG submission 131238) | Enriched cells from koala feces incubated with labeled cellulose particles, San Francisco Zoo, California, United States - Koala_Koa2-7_M3 ...
ACGTCGTTGGCATCTTGAATGATCATAAAGCAGCCAGGATCAATATCGCGTACGATCTGTTTGATTTTTGCGACCTGTGTAAGTTTGGCAACAACTAAAAGAACTTTACGCTGCTGATGTGTGTAGGCTCCTTCCGCATAAAGGTAAGTAACGCCGCGTCCAATTACTTCAATTATGCCGTTGCCTATTTCTTCATAATGTTCACTGATGATAATAATGTTTTTCTTGTAATCAAATCCATCTGTAAATGCATTGCAGGTTTTGAACATAACGAAGAAGGCAAGCAGAGTATAAAGCACTGCCTCTAAACCAAAGTAGAAAACGCCGATAAACATTAAAATAATATTGAACATAAAGCCTGTAGTACCAATGCTGATACTGTAATGTTTGTTGATAATCGCGCCGATGATATCAGTGCCGCCGCTGCTGCCGCCTACTCTGTACATCATTGCTGCACCGATTCCATAAATAACGCCGCCTGCAATACAGGCCAGCATGGGGTCATGGACATAAGGTGCTTTTTCAGCTAAGAAATGGAAGGCATCAAGCGAAACTGAAAAAACAAGCATACCATACAGAGCGCTGACAATATAGGACCGATCCATGAATTTATAGGCAGCGACAAATAAAGGTATATTTAAAAGCAGACTGGTAATGCCCATTGGCAGACCAATGAGATAATATAGAATAACAGAAACGCCGCCGATGCCACCGCTGATGAGCTTATTGGGCATATAAAAGGCGTTAATGGCAATACCCATAAGGACGCAGCCTAAGGTGACCATAAGATAGCGATATAAGTGCTGACGCATAAAAAAGCTCCTTTGTGCAAATTTTGCGAATATTGTATACATAGTAGCACTTTTTAGAAAAAAAGCAATGTTGTGGGTGATAGAAATAAGTAAAATTTTTGAAAAAAAGACTGAAAACACAAATAAAACAGAAAAAATTTATAAAAATGTTCGAATTATCTTGCGACTACACGCGAAGCAAGATAAAATATATTGTATACAGGAAAACAATCGAGGCTATATTATGGAAAAAATATATGAAACAGCTTATGCAAAAATAAACTTAGGACTGGATGTGCTGGGCAAGCGTTCCGATGGTTACCATGAAGTACGAATGGTGATGCAGAGTGTTGGTTTGAGCGATGCAGTGGAAATTGAAGAAGGTGAAGGACTTGTGGTTGAAACAGATCATAGTGGTCTTGCCGGCGGTCCTGATAATCTGGCATGGAAGGCAGCGGAGCTTTTAGCCCGTTGCTGTGGTAAAATCCCGAACGTTCATATCAGACTGAACAAAAAAATTTTTTTAGCAGCCGGACTTGCCGGCGGTAGTAGTGATGCGGCAGCAGTGATGCGTGGACTTAGCCGGCTCTGGCAACTGGATTTGACGGCGCCAGAGCTGGAAAAGTTAGCGGCGGAGCTTGGTTCTGATATTCCTTTTTGCATTACAGGTGGAACAGCTCTGGCAGAGGGGCGTGGTGAAATATTAACGGAATTGCCGGAAGCACCTGAACTACTTTTGGTATTGGCAAAGCCGAAGCTTGAAGTAGCAACTGGCTGGGTTTATGGTAATTTCCGTCAGCAAAAGGTCAATCAAAGACCTGATATTGACGGTATTATAAAAGCTTTGGAGCAGAGTGCGACAGGACTGCTGCTTGAGAGTTGCGGTAATGTTTTGGAAAGCGTTACGATACCTGCGCATCCGGTCATTGCCGAGATTAAACAGAAGATGCTGGCGGCAGGAGCAACGTGTGCTTTAATGTCAGGCAGTGGGCCTACAGTTTTTGCTGTGGCGGAGAAAAAAGAGATAACTGAGAGAATTTTGACAGAGTTGTCAGAGCTTGATCTGGAAACTGCTGTTACTACTACTGTACAAAAGGAGAGGATCTGAAGATGAGTGGGCACCTTAGACCGATTAAACTAGACAGTTACAAACCTCTGCGTGAACTGGTATGTGAAAATATCCGTCAGGCTATCATTGATGGTACTTTTAGTCCCGGTGAGCGTTTAATGGAAATCCAACTGGCCGATGAAATGGGCGTCAGCCGCACTCCTGTACGCGAAGCTATCCGTAAGTTAGAACTGGAAGGCTTTGTTGTAATGATCCCCAGGCGCGGTACTTATGTAGCAGATATTTCTATTAAAGATATCAATGAGGTTTATGAAATTCGTACTTCACTGGATGTTTTGGCAGCAGGTCTTGCTGCAGAACGTATTAATGATGATGAATTGGAAACATTGCAGCGGCTTTTAGTAGAAATCGGCCAGCATATTGAAGAAAATAATATGGATAAAATAGTTGAAGTAGATATTGCTTTCCATGATGTTTTATATCAGGCCAGCCGTAATGAAAGACTGCGTAATATAATTAATAACCTGCGTGAGCAGATTACAGTTATCCGCGGTCGTTCGATGATGTATCCGGGTCGTTTGGCGGATACGATGGAAGAACATCGCGCTCTCGTTGACAGTATTGCTGCCCGCGATGTTGAAAGAGCACAGAATGCTGCACGTATACATCTGGAAAATGCCGAGCATACTTTGCTCAAAGACATGGTTGAAAGTCATAATGAAAAGAAGAATAAAGAATAAAACCGAAAGAGGTTAAGTGGTATGTATAATGCGGTTATTTTGGCCGGTGGGAAAACGCCGTGGCTGCAAAAAGCCGTTGGAACTAATATCAGAGCGCTGGCTCCATTAGGTGGACGGCGGATGGTAGAGTATATTATTGATGCTTTGGATCAAAGCGGACAGATCGGCAGGATCATAGTTGCGGCTGATGGAAGTCAATGGGAGGCGGCAGTATTGCCGCAGCGTGCTGAACTTGTAGCCGTGGAATCCAGTTCAATGCCTGAAACAGCTGCAGCTGCAGCTGCATTATTGCCTGCAAACAGTAAAATTTTATTTGTTTGTGACGATATACCTTTGCTGACCTCTGCGGCCGTGCAGGATTTTTTGAAGCAGACTGAGGCTGTGGAAGCAGATGCTTATTATCCTGTGATTCCTGAAGCTGATTGTGTAAAAGCTTTTCCTGGTGCCGAACGTACTTATGTTACCTTACCTGAAGGTAGATTCACCGGCGGAAATATGATGCTGTTGAATGCTGATGTTATTTCCGGCGGGGTAATAAAAGCCAAAGATATTTTTGCCCGCCGCAAAAAACCTTGGGAGTTGTGCGGTTGGTTAGGTTTTGGTTTTGTGCTTAAATTCCTGCTGCACAGGTTGACTCTGTCAGATATAGAATTGCGGGCGTCAGAGTTGTTGGGATTTAGCGGGAAAGCTGTAGTTTCGCATTATCCCGAGATCGGTATGGATGTGGATAAAGAAGAAGACTGGCAGCTGCTGGAAAAATATTTTAAGAATAGCAAGTAGAAAAGAGGGGCGCTATGGCTCGAGTCAAACGTATGGAACGTGTAGTTGCTTTGACAAAGCAGCTGGTGGACCATCCGTATCAATTGTTTTCATTTACTTATTTTTGTAAAAAGTTTGAGGTTGCTAAATCGACCTTAAGTGAAGATGTTTTAGCTGTGCGTGCCGGATTGGGAGCCTATGATTTGGGCAGAGTTGAAACTTTGGCTGGCGCTGCCGGAGGAGTGCGTTTTATTCCATGTCATTCCGAAAAAGCTAATGAGGAATTTTTAACAGAGCTGGCTTTGCAGCTGGCTGAACCAGAAAGAATATTGTCAGGCGGTATGATCTATATGACAGATCTGCTGTTTAAACCGCAGCTGGTAATGCGTTTGGGGGAGATTATAGCTCAGCGTCTGCGGCATTTAGAGCCGGAATACATTATGACTGTGGAAACTCGTGGTATACCTTTGGCAGTTTTTGTTGCTCGTGCTTTTAATATTCCGGTGGTTATGGCCCGACGTGTTGGACAGATTACTGAAGGTTCTACGGTAAGTATTAATTATGTGAGCGGTTCATCCAAACAGATTCAGACAATGGCTTTGCCGAAACGTGCTTTACCAAGTTCCGCGAGGGTTTTGGTGATCGATGATTTTATGAAGGCCGGCGGTACGGCACGTGGAATGGCAGAACTGGCGGAAGAGGTTGGTGCCAAAGTTGTAGGAAAAGCATTTTTCATTGCGACGCAGGAGCCGGAAAAGAAAATGATTGATGATTATACGGCGTTGTTTGTTTTAAAGGATATTGATACAGAAAATCGGAAGATCGATATCAGTCCGTTATGAGGGGATGTAAAAAATGACAAAAGATCAGGTAACTTTGAAAGATGTGGAAGCTGCTTCCAAACGATTGGCAGGTGTAGTGCATAAAACACCTTTGGAAAGCAGTCATATTTTTAGTGAAATGGCAGGGTATGAAGTACTACTGAAGTTGGAAAATATGCAGCGTACAGGATCGTTTAAAGTACGTGGAGCTTCAAATTGTATTCAGACCTTAACTAAAGAACAGCAAGCACATGGCGTTATTGCCGCTTCGGCGGGAAATCATGCGCAGGGCGTGGCGTTAGGAGCTCAGGCTGCTGGTATTAAAGCAACTATTGTTATGCCTGAAGGAGCGCCGCTGGCGAAAGTTGAAGCTACAAAGGGTTATGGCGCTGAGGTTGTCTTAAAGGGTGGAGTTTATGATGAGGCTTCTGCAGAGGCTGTACGTCTGCAGAAGGAAACAGGTGCAACTTTAGTTCATGCTTTTGATGATCCGGCGGTAATTGCAGGACAGGGAACGATTGGCCTGGAGATTTTAGAACAATGTCCGGATATACGGTCAATAGTTGTTCCTATTGGCGGTGGAGGTCTTTTGGCGGGTATTGCCACAGCGGTTAAATCTGTAGCGCCGCATGTCAAAGTGTATGGCGTTCAAGCCAGTGGTGCCCCGGCAATGTATTTATCCAAGCATGCTGGCAAGTGGGTAGAAACTCCGGAAGCACAAACGATTGCTGATGGTATTGCTGTAAAATCTCCTGGTAAAATCACTTTTGACTTGATTCAAAAATATGTTGATGATATTTTTGTAGTTAAAGACGATGATATTGCGGCGACGATACTGCTCATGATGGAGCGGGCGAAGATGATCAGCGAAGGTGCCGGTGCTATTGGACTGGCAGCTATGCTGCATGGTAATATTCCCCACGCGGATAAAACTGCGGCTGTTATCAGCGGTGGTAATATTGATGTAAATATGATTTCCAGGATTATTGAAAACGGCTTGGTAAAATCGGGGCGTCGTATTAAGCTGTTGACACATCTGACTGACAGACCCGGCGAATTGCGTCGTTTTGTTTCGTATATCGAAGAGTATAAAGCTAATATCGTTTATGTTTATCATGAGCATGCTGGACGTAACCTGCCTATTGGTCAGACACAGGTAGAAATGGATCTGGAAACGCGTGATCACGCTCATGCGGAAATTTTGGTGGCGGCTTTGCGTCGTGCTGGTTATCGAGTAGAATTACTGTAAAAATTATAGTTGTTATTTTAGAAGCGGAGGTCTATCCATGTCAGAGTTAGTGGCGGTTATTTTAGCGGCAGGCAAAGGAACCAGAATGAAGTCCAAGTTGCCGAAGGTTTTACATAAAATTGGCGGAAAACCTATGCTGCAGCATGTACTTGATGCTGCTGATGCAGCAGGGGCTGCCCGGAAGGTAGTGGTCGTGGGTCATGAAGCAGAACTGGTAGAAGCAATGGTTGGCGAGCAGGCACAGATGGCTTTGCAAGCTGAACAGCTTGGTACTGGACATGCAGTGATGCAGACGGAAGCTGTTTTAAAAGATTTTTGCGGTACGGTAATGCTTATTTGCGGAGATACGCCGTTATTAGAAGCAGCAGAGCTTAAAAAGTTTTATGAAGGCCATGTAGCGTCACAGGCCGCAGCAACAGTATTGACTGCTTTCATGGACGATCCAGCAGGGTATGGACGGATTATACGCGATGCAGACGGCAACGTTTTGGGTATTGTAGAAGAAAAAGACGCTGTCTTAGAACAAAAAGCAATCAAAGAAATCAATACAGGAATTTATTGTGTAGAGGCGCCGTTGCTTTTTGAGGTGCTTGCTACTTTAACTTGTGATAATGCGCAGGGTGAATATTATCTGACCGATGTTCTGGCAAAATTGAACGCAATGGGTAAAAAAGTCGGCGGTGTTGCTACTGCTGACAGCGATATGATCATGGGCATCAATTCTCGCCGCCAATTGGCAGAAGCAGAAAACATTATGCGTCAGCGGATTCTGAATAAACTGATGGATGACGGTGTAACGATCATGGATCCTGCCAGTACCTTTATCGAAAAAGGTGTTGAAATAGGTCAGGACACTGTTATTTATCCATATACCTGGTTGGAAGGGACTACGAAGATCGGTGAAGATTGCCAGATTGGTCCTAATGTTCGGTTGACAAATGTCAGAATCGGGAATACTGCGGAACTGCAATTTGTTTATGGACACGACTGCGAAGTACAGGATAACGTTGTGATCGGTCCTTATGTGCATTTGCGCCCTGATACTGTTATTGGCGATAATGTGAAGATTGGCAATTTTGTGGAAGTAAAAAATTCTCATGTTGGTACTGGCAGCAAGCTGCCGCATCTCAGTTATATCGGTGACAGTGATATCGGCAGTTCTGTCAATATTGGCTGTGGATGTATCACTGTAAATTATGACGGGAAGAAAAAACATCGCACTATTATTGAAGATAATGCGTTTGTCGGCTGCAACAGCAATATGGTTGCTCCTGTTACAATTGGTGCCGGAGCTTATATTGGAGCAGGATCTACGATCACTAAGGATGTACCGGGAGATGATTTGGGTATTGCCCGTGCGAAACAGAAGAATATTGAAGGCTGGGCTGCAAAATACCGCAACGGCTGATTTTACATAAAAAAACGGTTTTTAGTACTTGTGGATTTGTAGCTAATAGTTGTATACTATTAATGATTAACTAAACCTTAAACATTCTTGGAGGGATGGGACAATGTTGTCAGATGAGAATAAACTCAGAATTTTTTTCGGTAATGCCAATCCTGATTTGGCACGAGAGATCGCCGCTTATTTAGGTACTACTGTTGGCGATGCCGTTATCAACCGCTTTAATAACGGCGAAGTACAAGTAATGATAAATGAAAGCGTGCGCGGCAAAGATATTTTCATCGTGCAACCTACCTGTGGCCCGTCCGTTAATGATAACGTTATGGAACTTTTGATTATGGCGGATGCTTTTAAACGTGCTTCTGCCAGCCATATTACAGCAATCATACCTTATTACGGTTATGCACGCCAGGACCGTAAAGCCCGTGGGCGTGAGCCTATTACCGCCAAGTTGATGGCTGACCTGTTGGAATCGGCAGGAATTACCCGTGTCGTAACTATTGATTTGCACGCTGCTCAGATTCAAGGCTTCTTTAATATACCTTTTGACCATATGCCCGGCGGTCCGATTTTGGCAGAATATATCAAAGAAAAAAATCTTGACGATATGATTGTGGTTTCCCCTGATCTTGGCGGTGTCAGTCGTGCCAGAAATATGGCTGAACGTCTGAACTGTGGTCTGGCTATTATTGATAAGCGTCGTCCTGAACCGGGCGTAGCCGAAGTAATGAATCTGATTGGTTCTGTAGAAGGTAAAACTGCTATTTTAGTTGATGATATGGTTGATACAGCAGGGTCTTTGACAGAAGGTGCCCGGGCTTTGAAGAAATTTGGGGCCAAAGAGATTTATGCCTGCTGTACACATCCGGTTCTTACTGATCCGGCCTTAAGCCGTATTGCGCAATCAGATATTACAGAGTTGGTTGTTACTAATACTATTCCTCTACCTCCTGCTAAGAAACATCCGAAAATTAAGGTTCTTTCGGTGGCACCTATTCTTGCAGAAACTGTATTACGTATTTTCAACGACTGGTCTGTCAGCCAGTTATTTGAAAAATAAGAAGTTTATTTAAGCATTTAAAGAGGCTTGTCCCTGCGGGCAAGCCTCTTTAACATAAGTTAGGAGAAGGTTATGCGACTTATTTATATAATAGGACTGCTGACAGTTATTGGTACGGGTGCTTTATGGTGCGGCTGGTATGGTATGGCCAGGCGCAGAATTGCCGCCATGTTGGCGGCTGTCTCTATACTTGCTGGAGGAGTACTGCTGTTACTGGCAGTTTTACCTGATTATAGTTTTTACGGTACAACTGTAACACATAATTTCGCTGCCGGTAAAAATGTGGCTTTAACTTTTGATGATGGTCCTTATCCCCCTTATACAGATGAACTGCTAAAAATATTGGAGCAGCGTCAGGTCAAAGCGACTTTTTTATGGTTGCTGAAAATGCTGAAAAGCATCCTGAACTGGTAGCGAAGATTGCTGCGCAGGGGCATGAGATTGCTTTACATGCATTGAAGCATCGTGACTTTTTGAAATTGAGTTTAGCGGAGCAGCAAAAAGATATTGCTGCAGGCAAGAGGATTTTGGAAAAGCTGAGTGGACAGAAAATCACATTAATGCGTCCGCCGCATGGGTTTCGCGATTGGGCTGTGATCGATACACTGCAGAAAAATGGTCTGACAGCAGTTAACTGGTCAGTGATACCGCGTGATTGGACAAACCCTGGAGTTTCAGTTATCGTTGACCGGATAATGGAACAGATGCATCCGGGGGCTATCATTCTGCTGCATGATGGTGACAGTCCTAAATACGTTGCGTCCAGAGAAGAAACAATACAGGCAGTATCAGTCATTATCGACAAACTGTGTGCGGAAGGGTATAATTTTGTTACCGTCAATGAACTGATGCAAAAAGGAGAATGACATGAAACTTATTGTTGGTTTGGGTAATATCGGAAAAGAATACGAAGCTACCCGTCATAATATTGGCTTTATGGTGCTGGATGAACTGGCCCGCCGCTGGGGTGTAAATACTTGGAAGAATGACCGCAATGCTCTGTGCGGGGAATATCGCATACCTGAAAAAGTACTGCTTTTAAAGCCGACGACATATATGAATCTGAGCGGTGTTGCAGTAGGTGCCTATGCGAACTTTTTCAATGTTGATCCGCAGGATATTGCTGTGGTTCAGGATGATCTTGACTTGCCGACAGGGCAGGTCAGAGTTCGCCGCAAAGGAAGTGCGGGTGGACATAATGGGATTAAATCCGTGCAGGAACATTTAGGAACAGGTGAATTCCCGCGTTTCAAAATTGGCATCGGGCATCCTGCCCATAATAATAAAGCTGTGATTAAGCATGTTTTACAGCGCTTTGGTGCTGAAGAACAGGAGCTTGTAGCGGAGGCAGTGGAGAAAATGGCGGATGCTTTAGAGTTGTGGCTGCAGGGAGATATGGATGCTGTAATGCAGGAATATAATAAAAAGCCGCCTAAGCAAAAATCAGAGTCAAATGAAACTGTTAAAGAATAAATTTGGTATAATTTCAAATATTTTTCTTTGTCTGCTGACGAATCAGATGTATACAGAATAAAAAATAGCAGGCTCTGCTGTTGTGGTTACAAGTGCAGCGCCTGCTATTTTTGTTGGCCGATTTATTTTTTATGTTTATGGCGCTCATAGCGCAGACGTCCTTCTTCAAAAGCGCGTTTTTCTTCTTCTGTTTCCAGAGTCAGTTCTGGTACTTTGGTGGGACGGCCTTTTTTATCAAGCGCTATCATAGTGAAGAATGCAGTCAAAGCCCGTTTTTTACCTTCTGTTTCCAGGTCTTCGACTTCTACTATTACGACTATTTCCATGGAGCTATTGCCGACATAGACTACCTGTGCTGTACAGATAACCAGATCGCCGATAAAAATCGGCAGGTGGAATTCTACTTCGTCTACCCTGGCTGTAACAACATTAGTACGTGCATAGCGGCGTGCCGTAGCATAAGCCGTAGAATCCATCAGCTTGATGATCTCGCCTCCGTGGATATTGCCGGCTACATTGGCCTGATGCGGCATCATGACCTCGCTGATGACGAGTCTGCTTTCAGAGGATGTTTTTTTCAAGATTTAGAACCTGCCTTTCTTATAAGTGAAAAGATCAAGAGCTGCATAGCTCAAACTTTGTTTATTTACGTGCACATTAAAAAGAGTGCTGCATCCTGAAATGCTTGCTGCGCTTATTATAACCCTTCCGTAGTTGTGGTGCAAGCAGGTAAAAGTAAAGTTTCTGAAAATAGTTCTTGCATAGCTAGGGGTACTATGGTATACTTTATAAGCGTTAATATAGAATTATGATGTATAGTCATATAATAGTTAGACAGTAAAGTGAGGTGCAATCAGAATGAAACAAAACATCCATCCGAAATATGGTGAAGCTAAAGTAACCTGCGCATGCGGCAATTCTTTTATGAGCGGCAGCGTTAATCCGGAATTGCGTGTTGACGTTTGCTCTAAATGTCATCCGTTCTTCACCGGCCAACAGCGTAACTTAGCTGCTCGTGGCCGTATTGAAAAATTCAACAAACGCTACAATGTAGAAGAAAAATAATTACACCCACAGCAGAGCGAAAGCTCTGCTGTGTTTATATCCGAAACTTTTAGGGAGATATTGTCATGGAAAAGAAACCTAATGTTGGCGGACAAGCTGTTATTGAAGGCGTGATGATGAGGGGAAAGGATAAAATTGCTGTAGCTGTAAGGCAGCCGGATGGGGAAATTGCTATTGATGTTGGGCCGGCTAACAGTATTACAGACAAGTATCCTTTTTTGAAAAAACCATTGCTGCGCGGCGTAGTCGCCCTTTGTGAATCTTTATATCACGGAATGAAGGCGCTGGCTTATTCGGCACAGGTTTCCGGTGAAGACGACGAACAACTTGATAGTAAGGAAATGGCTATGACGATCGCATTTTCGATTGTTTTGGCTGTAGTTTTGTTTATTATCATTCCTACTTGGTCAATGCGCTTTTTGAATGCATGGACTCATGACCATATGATTTTGAATTTAGCCGAGGGCGCATTGAGGATGCTGATTTTTCTCGGATATATAACTGCTATTTCTTCGATGAAGGATATTCAGAGAGTGTTTCAGTACCATGGTGCTGAGCATAAGACGATTTATACTTATGAGGCAGGTTTACCGCTGGAAGTAGCGAATGTACGTCAGTTCAGTACACTGCATCCACGCTGCGGCACTAATTTTCTGATGATTGTAATGCTGATCAGTATGTTCGTTTTCACCTTTTTAGGGTGGCCGAATCTGTTTGAACGTATTATGTCACGGATTATTCTGATGCCGGTTATTGCTGGCGTAAGCTATGAGATTATTCGCTATGCAGGGTCGCACATTGATTCAGCCTGGGTTAGAACAGCTATCTTTCCGGGCCTTTGTCTGCAGAAGCTGACGACACGTGAGCCTGACGACTCTCAGATTGAAGTGGCAATCGCTTCGCTTAAGGCTGTGCTGCCGCCTGAAGAATTGGCAGAAAAGCAATCTACAGGAGAAAACAATGCTGGATAAATTACAGGCAATTGAAGATAAATATCTTGATTTAGAGGCTAAGATCAGTGATCCTGATATCATCGCTGATCAAAAAGAATGGCAGAAGTGTACTAAAGCTCATGCTAAGCTGACTGATATCGTAACTGTTTTCCGCGAATATCGTGATTTGGTAAAAGCAAAAAATGATGCGGAAGAGATAATTGCTGCTGGCGATGACAGAGAACTGACAGAAATGGCTTATGATGAATTGAAAGAGCTGAAGCCGCAGTTGGCTGTATATGAAGAACGGTTAACTGTTTTGCTGTTGCCATCTGATCCCAACGATGATAAAGATGTTATTGTAGAGATACGAGGCGGTGCCGGCGGTGACGAAGCCGCTTTGTTTGCAGGCGTACTTTTTAGGATGTATACCCGTTATGCAGAAGCTAGGGGCTGGCGCATTGAAATTATGGATTCCAACCCGACTGAATTGGGAGGCTTTAAGGAAGTTGTTTTCCAGATCTGTGGTGACGGTGTTTATGGCCGAATGAAATTCGAAAGCGGCGTACATAGGGTTCAAAGAGTACCGGAAACTGAGTCACAGGGACGTGTGCATACTTCTACTGTTACGGTGGCAGTACTGCCTGAGGCTGAAGAGGTTGATGTGGAAATCAATCCTGCCGACTTAAGGGTGGATACTTATCGTGCCGGCGGTGCAGGTGGCCAGTATGTCAATAAAACCGAATCAGCAGTGCGGATCACGCACTTACCGACAGGTATCGTAGCTCAATGCCAGGATGAAAAATCACAGCTCAAAAATCGTGAAAAATGCATGCGCGTTCTGCGTGCCAGAATTTTGGAGAAGGCGCAGGAGGAGCAGCGGGCGGCTACGGCTCAGGACCGTAAAAGCCAGGTTGGCACAGGCGACCGCAGTGAACGTATACGTACCTATAATTATCCGCAGGGTCGTGTGACCGATCATCGTATCGGGCTGACTTTGCATAAACTTGATATTGTGCTCAACGGCGAGATGGATGAATTACTGGACGCGCTCCTTACGGCCAAACAGAGCGAGCAGCTGCAGCAGGTGAAATAATATGGAAAATAAACCCTTATGGACGATTACAAGGGTTTTGGAATGGACAAAGCAGTATTTCGCAAATAAAGGGATCGAAAATCCGCGTTTAGATGCTGAAATACTGCTTTGTGCTGTTCTAAAATGCGAAAGAATAACTTTATATGTACATTTTGATCAACCGTTGGATGATACTGAGTTGGCTGAATATCGCAGTTATGTTACGCGGCGCGCTAACCAGGAACCATTGGCGTATATTTTAGGAACCAAAGCTTTTATGAAGCACAGCTTTAAAGTTACTCCTGCAGTACTGGTTCCGAGGCCTGAAACGGAATTGCTGGTAGAAAGTGTTGCTAAGGCTGCTGTGGGAGCGGGTGCTGAAAATTTACTCGACATTGGTACAGGCAGCGGTGCTATTATAGTATCATTGTTGGATCTTTTGCCGCAGTCAAAAGGTACGGCTGTCGATATTTCAGCTGCTGCATTGGTTGTTGCTGGCGAAAATGCCGAAAATATCGGTGTCGGTGAAAGATTGACGTTAGTTGAATCAGATCTGTTCAGTAAGCTTGATTGTAATAAAAAATTTGATATTATTGTTTCAAATCCTCCTTATATTCCGGCTGCGGCTATTGCAGGTCTGGCAGCCGATGTGCAGAAGGAACCCCTTGGAGCGCTGGATGGGGGGCTGACGGACTTGATTTTTATAGAAGAATCGTTTCCGGCTGTGAAATATGGCTTCAGCCGGACGGGTTGCTGGCTTTTGAAGTTGGCATCGATCAGGCGCAGTCGGTTTGTCAGTTATGCCGCCAGGCTGGACTAATAGTAACGGCAGTGCGTAAGGATTATGCAGAAATAGAACGTATGGTTTTTGCGACGAGAGAAGGTACTTATTATGCAGACCATTTACTGGAATTTACAAGCTGATAATGAAACAGAAATTTTAAAGGCAGCGGGTTGTTTATTAAGGCAAGGCGAAGTAGTTGCTTTTCCTACGGAAACTGTGTATGGTCTGGGTGCTGACGGACTGAATGGTACAGCTGTGGCTAAAATTTTTGCAGCCAAAGGACGCCCAGTTGACAACCCTTTGATTTTACATATTGCCAGAGTAGAGGATATTTTGCCGCTGACAAGTGGACTTACTGCTAATGCCCGGGCATTGATGCAGTCATTTTGGCCAGGACCGCTGACTTTGATCGTAGCTAAGTCTGATTTGATACCTGACGAGGTCAGTGCCGGGTTAGACACAGTAGGTGTAAGAATGCCTTCGCATCCTATAGCAGCAAGGCTTATCAAAGAGACAGGTCGCCCTATAGCAGCTCCTTCAGCGAATATTTCTGGTAAACCAAGTCCTACGGACGCTTCTGCTGTTTGGGACGATATGCAGGGAAAAATAGCTGGTGTAATTGACGGCGGCAGTTGTGGTATTGGTGTCGAATCGACTGTAGTAGATACGACTTCAGCAGTACCGATGATATTACGTCCTGGCGGAATTACCCGTGAAATGTTGGAAGAAGTTTTAGGAGCAGTAGAGATTGATCCGGCGCTTGAAGGAAAGGGTGATTTTAAACCTAAAGCACCTGGGATGAAATATAGGCACTATGCTCCGCAGGCAGCAATGTATTTATTTGAAGGTGAAGCTATCAGCAATATGCTGCCTATAGTGACGGCGACTGCCGCTCAGGGCATTAAAACAGGTGTTTTATGCAGTGAAAAAATTGCTGTTCATATTCCTGAAACTGAAAATATCTTGGTAAGCTCGTGGGGGCAGGATATTGAAAGCCTTGCAGAAAAGCTTTATAGTCTGCTGCGTGGTTTCGATAAACAGAATGTACAGATGATTTTTGCTGAGGGTGTCAGTGAAGACGGTTTGGGGCTGGCAGTAATGAACAGACTTCGTAAGGCGGCAGGTTATCAAATTGTGACCGTAGTCAACGGAAGTCTTTGTTCAAAAAGCGGTACGCTTTTGCCTGAATTTATGTTAAAATAACATTATGATTTAATTTGTTTAAAACATGAAAAGTGTATAGAAAATATTTAGAGGTGACTTATATGAAAATCGCGGTTGGCAGTGATCATGGCGGGATCCATTTAAAAAATCATATCAGGGAGTATCTGACTGCTAAAGGTATTGAAGTGCTTGATTGTGGTACTTATACGGAAGAATCTACAGATTATCCCGATTATGCGGCTAAAGTCTGTCAGGCTATTAATACAGGCGAAGCCGAACGGGGTATTTTGGTTTGTGGTACTGGTATTGGTATTTCTATTGCTGCTAATAAAATTCACGGTATCAGAGCGGCTTTGTGCGGCGATGTATTTTCTGCCCAAATGAGCCGTGAGCATAATAATGCAAATGTGCTGTGTATGGGTGAGCGCGTTATTGGCGTGGGACTGGCAGAAATGATAACAGATACCTGGCTGCAGGGTGAATTCGCAGGTGGACGTCATGAACGTCGTGTTGACAAAATAGCTGCCCTGGAGGCGATGCGGTAATGCATACTGCAGAAATAGCTGCACAGGTAACAGCTGCGGCACAGGAGCTGTTGCAAATAGGTGCGGTCAAAGCAGGGCAGGTTTTAGTTGTTGGTTGCAGTACCAGCGAAGTGATTGGTGATAAAATAGGTACTGCTGGCTCCATGAAAGTTGCTGAGGCGATGTTTGCCGCATTAATTAAGGTGACTGAGGCGCATGGAGTTTTTTTAGCGATCCAGTGCTGTGAACATTTGAACCGTGCTTTGGTTACGACAAGGGATGCTGCAGAGAAGTATGGCTGGCAGGAAGTTACTGTGCGGCCTGTACAGCATGCAGGCGGCGCAATGGCGACAGCAGCATATGAAAATTTTGTGGAACCCATTATAGTTGAAGCAATCTCGGCTCATGCGGGCCTTGATATAGGGCAGACGCTGATAGGTATGCATCTTAAAAGAGTTGCCGTACCTGTACGTTTGTCGGAATCTAAGATCGGCGAGGCTGTGCTCACCGCGGCATGGACGCGTCCGCCTTTAATCGGTGGAGAACGTGCCAAATACCCAAGATAAAATATTGATTTGGAGGGAGTAATTATGAATCTGGAAAAATTAGCTGCTGTCGATCCTGAAATTAATGCTGCTATTTGCGAGGAGCTTGGCAGGCAAAGAAATAAAATAGAATTGATCGCATCCGAAAACTTTGTTTCTCCTGCAGTAATGGAGGCGATGGGTACTGTTCTGACTAATAAATATGCTGAGGGGTATCCCGGACATCGGTATTATGGCGGCTGTGAATATGTCGACAAAGTGGAAATACTGGCTATAGAACGTGCAAAGAAACTATTCGGTGCTGATCATGTCAACGTACAGCCACATTCTGGCGCTAATGCAAATACTGCTGTTTATTTTGCCTTTCTGAAGCCAGGTGATACTATCATGGGAATGAATCTGTCTCAGGGTGGACATTTATCACATGGATCGCCAGTAAATATTTCCGGCAGTTATTATAACGTAGTTCCTTATGGTGTTGATCATGATACTGAGACTATTGATTACGATGCTTTGGCACAAACTGCTGCTGAAACAAAACCTAAAATTATCGTTGCTGGTGCCAGCGCCTATTCCCGAATCATAGATTTTAAACGTATGTCAGAGATAGCGCATAGTGTCGGTGCTTTACTGATGGTTGATATTGCGCATATTGCCGGACTTGTAGCCGCTGGTTTACATCCCAGCCCTGTGCCTTATGCGGATATCGTTACGACAACTACACACAAAACACTGCGCGGTCCGCGCGGCGGCCTGATTATGTGTAAGGAACAGTATGCTAAAGCTATTGATAAGGCAATATTCCCTGGTATTCAGGGTGGTCCTTTGATGCATATTATTGCTGCCAAGGCAGTTGCTTTTGGTGAAGCGTTAAAACCTGAATTTAAAGTATATCAGCAGAATATTCTTGATAATTGCAGAGTATTCGCGGAAGCTTTGCAGGAAGAAGGCTTCCGTATTGTTTAGGAGGTACTGATAATCATCTGATTCTGGTTGATGTACGCGGTCAGAAGCTGACTGGTAAGATAGCAGAACATTTATTAGATGAGGTTGGTGTAACCTGCAATAAGAATACGATTCCGTTTGATCCTGAAAGTCCTTTTGTTACAAGTGGTATCAGGTTGGGTACTGCTGCCGTCACTACACGCGGTTTTAAACAGGAGGATATGCGTGAGGTCGCCGCAATCATTGGTTTAGTTTTGAATAATCCTGAAAATGAGGAAAAACATAAGGAAGCGGCAGCTAGGGTAGCGGGTTTATGTGCTAAATATCCTATGTATCCCGGTTTCTAAATCCAGGAAGGAGATTTTAATGATGCAAGTTACAGTTGTAGATCATCCGCTTATTAAACAAAAAATTACTAAAATGCGTGCGGAACATACTTCTTCACGTGATTTTCGTGAATGTCTGGATGAAATAGCAATGCTTATGACTTATGAAGTGGCTAGGAATCTGCCGTTGCAGGAAGTTGAAGTTGCCACTCCGGTAGCTAAAACTACAGGGTATAAAGTAGCCGGCGATATTTTTGTTGTGCCTATTTTAAGAGCTGGTTTAGGATTGCTGACAGGCGTATTGAAGATGATTCCTGATGCACGGGTAGGTTTTATTGGTTTATATCGTGATGAAGAAACTTTAAAGCCGATTGAATATTACTGCAAACTTCCTGATAATAAAGATGGCGTGACGATTGTGGTTGATCCGATGCTGGCAACCGGAGGCAGCGCTGCTGCTGCGATTTCGATGCTGAAGGCGCGCGGTTTAAAAAATATTCGTTTTATGTGTTTGGTGGCAGCTCCTGAAGGAGTAAAGGTTATGAATGATGAGCATCCTGATGTGCCAGTTTATACTGCTGCCTTAGATGAAAAACTTAATGAACATGGTTATATCGTTCCCGGACTTGGCGATGCCGGTGATCGTATTTTTGGTACACATTGATGTATGATAACAGACCTGACTGGGACAATTATTTTATGGAGATAGCCCAGGTAGTAAGCAAGCGCTCCACTTGCCTGCGTCGCAGCGTCGGTGCTGTTATCGTCAAGAACAGACAGATAGTGGCTACCGGTTATAACGGTACGCCTTCTAAACTTGAGCATTGCTCGGTGACAGGTTGCCTGCGTGAACAATTGAAAGTACCCTCCGGACAAATGCATGAATTATGCCGCGGTATCCATGCTGAGCAGAATGCCGTTGTTCAGGCCGCTTATCATGGCGTATCCGTTAACGGAGGTACGTTGTATTGTACTCATCAGCCGTGTGTTGTCTGTACTAAAATATTGATTAATGCTGGTATTGAGCGGATTGTTTATGCAAATCCTTATCCTGATAAATTGGCTGAGGAGATGTTGAAAGCTGCCAATATGAAGGTAACGATACTGCACGATGAAGATTAAAATAAATACAGCATTGCAGTGCTTTTTAAAGGCATTGGCAGTTGCTGTATTTATTTTTTCCTGAAAATGTTGCTTTCGCAACAAAAAAATCAAAGAAAAAATGTTCAAAATGGTATTTTTTTGATATACTATTACACAAGAATGACCTTTATAAGAAGAATGTAGAATTTTTAGGTATAAATAAGCGGCTTTGAACGCTATGAGGTGAATAATTGCAAGTGTATATTTTAGCTTTTGTGATAGCTCTTTTTACCAGTTGGCTTTTGACACCTTATGTCAAAAAATTGGCTTTTCGTATAGGTGCATTAGATAAGCCTGACGGAAGAAAAGTTCATAAAGGCATCATGCCGCGATTGGGTGGTCTGGCCATTTATCTTGGGTTTGTAGTAGCTGTTTTATGCAGCATGCATTTGTCTAAGGATGTAATGGCGCTTTTGCTTGGCGGTACGGTGATTCTGATAGTCGGCATTATTGATGATGTTTATCAGCTGCCGGCAAAGGTTAAGCTGCTGGGGCAGATTGCTGCCGCAGCCGTATTGGTGTTGTTTGACATTCGTATCGAATGGCTTAATAATCCCTGGGGTGGGTATTTTTATCTGGAGTATCTGTCGATACCGTTTACGATCTTTTGGGTAATCAGTTTTACCAATGTTGTCAATCTGATGGATGGTTTGGATGGATTGGCAGCCGGAGTCGCTGGTATCGCATCAATAACTGTAATTCTGGTAGCTATTCAGCAGGGATTTTATCCTGTTGCTGTAATTACAGCTGCCTTGGCTGGCGGTATTGTAGGTTTTATGCGTTATAATTTTAATCCGGCAACAATTTTTATGGGTGATACCGGCAGTATGTTTATCGGCTATATGTTAGCGGCTATTTCTATTTTTGGCGCTGTTAAAAGTGCGGCTACAATAGCTTTGATTGTGCCAGCCATAGCTTTAGGGTTGCCGATTATGGATACTGCGTTTGCTATTGTACGTCGCTACACGAATGGCAGACCAATTTTCCAGCCGGATAAAGGACACCTGCACCATCGGCTACTGGCAATGGGAATGACGCAGCGTCAGGCTGTTTTACTGATGTATATCATCAGTGCTATACTTGGTATTGCTGCAGTATTGCTGACCGAGGTTGGCGGTTATTATGCGGCAATAATTATAGCGCTTATTATTACAGCCGTAGTTTTCGGTGCGAAAAAGATAGGTATTTTGAACGATCGTTAATTATTAATCTCAGTAAGCTGATTTGGTAATCCATTGCATACCGTATTGAATAGTTGGGAGACGAAGTCGTGAAAAAAATCAAGCTAATGACAGTTTTCGGTACGCGTCCGGAAGCAATCAAAATGTGTCCGTTAGTTTTGGAAATGCAGAAATACCCTGATTTTATTGAACCAATCGTAGCTGTGACGGCGCAGCACCGCGAAATGTTGGACCAAGTGCTGCAGTTATTTGCAATAAAGCCGGATTATGATTTGAATATCATGACCGCTGGACAAACTTTATATGACGTTACTGGCCGGGCTTTGGCAGGATTAAAGGACGTATTGGCAGAGGCACAGCCTGATATGGTGCTGGTGCATGGTGATACAACTACGACCTTTGTCGGGGCTTTGGCATCTTTTTATGCCCAGATTCCAGTGGGGCATGTAGAAGCCGGACTGCGGACAGGAAACAAATTTTCTCCGTATCCTGAAGAAATGAATCGTAAACTTACCGGAGCCATTGCTGATATACATTTTGCTCCTACCTCTACCAGTAAGAATAATTTGCTGAAAGAAAATATTGATCCGGCGGCAATCGTAGTGACTGGTAATACGGTAATTGATGCGTTGCAGACTACAGTTAAAGCTAATTACCGGTTTACGGACTCTGGATTGCAGAAAGCTCTTGCAGGAGGAAAACGCCTGATTTTAGTTACAACGCACCGCCGCGAAAATTTAGGTGAACCGATGCGGCATGTTTATCAGGCTCTTCGAAAGGTTTTAGAAAATCATCCTGATGTTGAAGCAATTTTTCCGGTCCATAAAAATCCTAAAGTAAGAGAAATTGTTGATGAAGAATTGGGTAAGCTTGCGCAGGTGCATTTGATTGAGCCATTGGATTATGAACCTTTTGCCAATTTGATGGCGAAGGTAGATATTGTGCTGACTGACAGCGGGGGGATTCAGGAAGAAGCTCCTGCCCTTGGCAAACCTGTATTGGTTCTTCGTGATACTACGGAGCGTCCTGAAGCGGTTGATGCAGGTACTGTAAAGCTTGTTGGCACTGCTTATGATGATGTATTGAGAGAAACAAGTCTGTTGTTGGATGATAGTAAATATTATCAAAGTATGGCTGAAGCTGCTAATCCGTATGGTGATGGCAGGGCCTGCGAGCGGATCATCAGAAAGATTTTGCATGAAAATGGTTATGACATCAAAATTTTATCTGAATTCAGTCCTAATTAAGATAGACAAAAATTGTGAAAAATATTAAAATTATTATGATTTATTCTTGATTTTTTCCAAAATGCCTATTTTGTTTTTATATTTAGTTGAAGCCGGACAGTTTTATGAGGTAGTAAAAACTGATGAAAATGATTGACTTCACCCCTTTAGTAACAATGGGGTATAAAAAAGTTCTGACAAGATTGGCTATTGCATCTTTTGCAGTAGCTCTTGCCGTGAAAATGGCGGGTTATCAGGAGCTGGCTTCCGGGCTTGCTTTAGGCGGTGCAGTTGGGCTATTGGATACGTTGATTATGTTTGTGGGGATTCAGCGTTCACTGCCGCAGGGAGAGCCAGAAGCGGCGCTTAAAACCATGAAGCGCTTTCGTTGGGTCAGAAGAATAACAGCCGGTGCTTTAGTTATTGTGATGTTAAAGTTGAAATACCATGTTTTTGGTGTATGCATGGGGTTTCTGCTGATACATATATTTTTAATATTTAATCTAATATTTATCGCGTACCAGCTCAATAAAAAGCAGGGCGTGAAGAAAGGAGTGTGAGAGAATGGGAACAGAAGCAGCTGCTATGGCTAAAGAAGCTGAGAACGCAAATGAGATAATTCATTATTTTGCGCAGGAATGGGCGCCAGGAGTTGTAATACATATGCAAACCATGTATATGACATGGATTACAATGGCGATCGTGTTTCTACTGTTCTTTATTGCTTCTAGAAATCCGAAGCTGGTTCCAAGTGGCTTGCAAAAC
>Ga0192245_10376_pt1 | contig 20790 bp, 19 predicted proteins | sample Koala_Koa27_M3_FD_131238 | JGI IMG/M metagenome (GOLD analysis project Ga0192245, IMG submission 131238) | Enriched cells from koala feces incubated with labeled cellulose particles, San Francisco Zoo, California, United States - Koala_Koa2-7_M3 ...
TTGCGTTTGTCAACAACTTTTTAAACTTTTTTTATTTCTTACTCTCTTGCGCTTAAGCTCTCACCGCAGCGCAAGAGATATCTTACCAGATGGTTCGACAAATGTCAACAGCTTTTTTCATTTTTTGTAAAAACTTTTGACCAACTTTTCGCTGCTTTTTGCTGTCCTCGTTTTGCTGAGACTGCTTTGCCGGGCCTGTTTTACCGGGCTTGTTTCGCTGGGCCTGCTTTGCCGGGCCTGCTTCATCATCCGTCTGTTTGTTTCCAACACTACATCCCACTGTCCAATGTAAACCAGAACCGGACTCCGCCATCTACATTTTCAACACCGCAGGCTTTGTTGTGGGAATCCATAATGGCTTTCACAATGGACAGGCCGATTCCGCTCCCTCCATATTCCCTGGTCCTGGCCTTGTCTACTTTGTAGAACTTGGTCCAAAGATTGTCTAAATCCTCCTCCGGTATATGCTGTCCGGTATTAAACACAGTGACCCGTACCTCACCTTCCAACTGTTCCACACGGATTTCAATCCTTTTTTCGCCTTCCAGATGATTCAGGGCATTGTTCAGGTAATTGATGATGACTTCCTCTATCTTAAACTCATCGGCCCATACCCGTACCGGCCCAGCAGGCTCAAATATAACGGTCGCGTCCTTTTGCTGGAACAGGATACCGGAGGATGACAGCACGCCCTGGATCAGGGTCACCAGGTCAAACTGCTCCATCACGGGCATGTCATTGCCAAACTCAAGGGCGGTAAGATTCAGGAGCTGTTTTACCATCTTATTCATCTTATTGGCTTCATCCATGATCACATCACAGTAATAATCCCTGCTCTCCGGATCCTCAGCCATATCCTCCGTCAATCCTTCTGCATATCCCTGGATCAGGGCAATGGGTGTTTTCAGTTCATGGGATACATTGGCGATAAAATCTTTTCTCGTTTCATCAATGCGGATTTTTTCTTCTATATCCCTTTGGAGTTCATTGTTGGCTGTCTTCAGCGCTCCAATGGTTTCTTTCAGTTTTTCCGACAATGTGTTCATGCTGTGTCCCAGGATTCCGATCTCATCCTCCGAATTACCGGTATAGCGGGCTTCAAAATCCAGTTCCGACATCCTGGCCGACAAGGCGGCAAGGGAGCGGATGGGGGAAACCACCATTTTGGTGGTCCCGTACATAAGGATGCTGCCGAACACCAGGGCTGCAAGTCCCACATAGGCCATAAACTTATTGGAAACAGCAACACTTTCATGGATACTGGCCAGGGGCATGGACATGATGAATATGGTGCGGTTGTCATCAAAAAATCCCCAGCTCTCCAGATAATATCCCTGGGAACGCATATCATAGCTTTTCTGTATCTTATAATTGTCCTCCGAGATCAGGGTCTCTGTCTGGGGCGCGTTCTTTCCAAGAATATATTGGTGCACCCTTTCAGCCAGGAACCTGCCGTCCCTGAAGGGAGGCACCGTATTGTCGTTCATGCTGTCCACGATCACAATGGTGGTGTTATATTTTTCGCTCATCAGGCGCAGCATTCGGCTTGCCTCATTCTGTTCCCCGTCCTTGGAATAAAGGCTTTGAAGGTCATCGGTTATGTTTTCCCCTTCCTCCGCCTTTGCAATGACAAACTCATTCAGCTGTTCGTATGCGTCCTCCAGCAGTTTAAGCTTCTGTTTTGTATAGAAGCCTTCCAAAAAGAAGCTGTTCACCGCCCACAGGGTGATGAGCACCGCCGCCATAAGGCCGACAAATATCATGGTAAACCTCACCCTGATTGACTGTCTCATCCTTCATTCACCTCGAATTTATATCCCATGCCCCAGATCGTCTTAATATAATCACCTTTGTCCCCCATCTTGCTGCGAAGCTTTTTTACATGGGTGTCAATGGTACGGGCATCTCCAAAATAGTCGTAATTCCACACATTGTTCAGTATCTTCTCACGGGACAGGGCAATTCCCTGATTCTCTATAAAATAACTGAGGAGTTCAAACTCCTTATAACTCAGTTCGATCTCCCTGCCGTCTATGGTCACCTGATGGGCCGCCTTATCAATACATATGCCTCCCACACTCATATTCTCAGTGGATACCACGTTGCTCCTGCGCAGGATCGCATCCACCCTGGTCACCAGGATCTTGGGACTGAAGGGTTTGGATATATACTCATCCACTCCCAGTGAAAATCCCTGAAGTTCATCCCGCTCCTCGCTTCTGGCCGTCAGCATGATAACAGGGACCTGGGAATATTTGCGAATGGTCTTTAACACCTCCCACCCGTCCATCTTTGGCATCATCACGTCCAGAAGCACCAGGGAAATGTCTTTCTGTGCAAAGAATATATCCACTGCCTCCTCGCCATCCCCAGCCTCGATCACTGAAAATCCTTTATTGGTAAGGAAATCCTTAACCAGTTTTCTCATTCTGGCTTCATCATCCACCACTAATATTTTAAGAGCATCCACGGTGCTGCCTCCTTCACTTTGCCGACACGGTACTGCTTTTGTACTGCACAAGGCATGATCAATTGATTTTATAGGCTTTATTTTAACAAAAAAAAAGAATTTTTTCCATCATTTCACACAAGTTTCACACCTTGGCCATGATAATTACATAAAGAGACAAAAAGAGCCCCGGGAAAGCTCCCGAAGCCCAATGGCCGTTTGTAATATTGTCTGTTATCTTGTCTGTCTTCCTGTATATTATCCTGTGAATGGACCGGTCTTTTAGTCCTCTTCTTCTAATTCATCCTCGCCCACAAGTTCATCATACTCCTGGGAATCCAACAGCTCGTCAAATGCATCTGCCACGATCTCATACTCATCATCATCCTCGATGTTGTCCAGGGTAGGAGCGCCGTCCTCAGTCTCGCTGTAGCGGTAAAGGTAAACCTCTCCCTCCTCTGATTCCACGCCTTCTACCGGAAGAAGGGCAATATATTCCCGCTCGCCTGCGGTGAAAATGGTCAGTACCACACACTCTACCTCTGTATCATCATCCAGGGTCAGGGTTACTGTCATCTCCTGCTCTTCTTCATTCAAATTCTTCTCGTCTGCCATATTGTAATTCCTCTCTTACTTTCTTTCCCGGTACGCTGCTGACAGGTACCGTATTGATGTTTCATTCTTACACTCTATCAGACTAGCCCTAAAATTGCAAGAAAATATTATTTAATATTCAATCCCTTCCCTTGCGCCGATCCCCTGTTCAAAGGGGTGTCTGCGCATGACCATTTCCGTAATATAATCACTGCATTTTTCCATATGCTCCGAAGGCCCCCTGCCTGTCAGGATGACCTCCATGTGCTCCGGCCTGTGGCGGATGGAATTTAACACCAGGTCCTCATCTACAAATCCCAGATTACATGCACCTATGATCTCATCCAGAACCAGCATGTCAAATCCGCCTTCCCCATCCTGGCCCACGGCCATTTCCCAGGCCTTATAAAAATTGTCCCGGTAATAGACGGATGCAGCCTGCTTCTGGGCCGGAGTCATTTCCCAGGAAAAACCAAAGTTCTGGTCGCAGGGCAGCAGAGTGATCCCAGGCACGTGGGCCAAAGCCAAAACCTCGCCGGAATCATCTGTTTTCAGGAAACGCGCGATCAGTACACGCATTCCTCTGCCTGCCGCACGCACCGCACTTCCAATGGCCGTGGTGGTCTTCCCTTTTCCATCTCCGCAATATATATGAACCAGACCTTTCATTCTTCTGCCTCCTCTGCAAATCGCGACTTTTCCTGCTTTTTGTGATAGCGTTCCCTCACATAATAGATATGGAGCCTTTCCTTTGCCCTTGTCATGGCAACGTAAAACATCCTGCGCTCCTCCTCCACATCCGGATCCAGAACCGCCTTGTGGTGGGGCGTGATCCCTTCATTGGCGTCCAGGATATACACCACCCGAAATTCAAGTCCTTTGGAGCTGTGCATGGTCATGAGGCTTACCCCTTTTTCCCGCCCGTTTCCCCCCTGGGCTTGTTTTAGCAGCTGATCCCTGTAATGGTCCATATGGGCAAACCATGCATCGTATGTCTTAAACCCAGCTGCACTCTCCTGAAGCTGGTCCAATACCTCCAGAAGCTCCTCCGGCTTCATCCTGCGCTCCCCGGCATACTCTCTCAGGTAAGAATCATAATCCACCGCCTTGCGGATATAGTTTACAGCAGCTGCAGGCGCCATGGTCTTCAGCATGATGAGATCGTATTCCAGCTGTTCAATTCTGTCCAGCATCCAGTTTTTGTCCTGGTAAAAGGATTTGACCGCCTCCCAGTTCACCATCTGCCCTTCCAGCGCATCCCTGCTCACATACCGCTTGGGCCGGTTGATGATGGTGAGGATATTGGACCGGCTCAGGTCGCCGGTTGCTGCTTTTATATAAGAAAGTACATTTTTGACGATCCAGTGGTCATAGAGGTTGGGAACCGTATCCCGCATATTAAAAGGAATATTGTATTCCATCAGTTTTTCGATCAACAGACGCGGCCCCAGATTGGTGCGGTAGAGCACGGCCATGTCCTCATAGGCAATTCCCATGGAGGCATAGTCCCGAAGTTCCCCGGCAATGGCCAGGCTCTCGTCTATGGGCTCAGGCCACTCACGTATGTCCAGGGGGCGTCCATTGCCCCTGGCTGCCCGTATGTCTTTGGGAAACCGGGTTCTGTTGTGCCGGATCACATTTCCGGCAGCCTCCACGATCTGGCGGCTGGAGCGGTAATTCTGGTCCAGCAAAAGACGCGGGGCATCGGGATAGTCCCGCTCAAACCCCAGCATGATCTCAGGCTTGGCGCCTCTGAACCGGTAGATGGACTGGTCATCATCCCCCACTATGAACAGGTTATTCTCAGGCTCAGCCAGCATTCTCACGATCTCATACTGGATCCTGTTAATATCCTGAAACTCATCAATTAGTATGTACTTGTATTTGTTCTGCCATGCAGACAGGATATCCGGCCTTTCTTTAAACAGCTGATAGCACATGACCAGCATATCATCAAAATCCAGGAGTCTGCGCTTTCTCAGCTGCTCCTCGTACCCAAGGAACAGCTGCTTAAATACATCCTCTGAGCAGTTCTTTGCATAATAGTGGTCCAGGTCCATCAGCTCCCCCTTGACCATGCTGATCTCACTGAGGACAGAAGCGATAAACTCCCCCTCATCCTCCACCTCCAGGTCACAGTGTTCCAAAAGTTCCCTGACAAACTGGATCCTCTGTTCCTCCCTCACAATATTGGCGGCCTGATACCGGTACGCCAGTTTGAGGATCAGAAAAAAGACAGAATGGAAAGTTCCAAAGGAAACTCTGCTGCATCCTGCCTGGGTCATTTGTTCATACCGCTCCTTCATCTCCCTGGCCGCTGCCCTGGTAAAGGTAATTACCAGTATATGTCCCGGGTCCACTCCGGCTTTTTCCGTGAGATAGCGGACCCGGTTGGTGATGACCGTAGTCTTTCCCGAACCGGGTCCTGCCAGCACCAGCATAGGCCCCTGCCTATGCCGGATCGCCTTTTTTTGAGTTTCATTAAATGCCATGCAATACTGTCCTTACTATTCCTAAGACCGGTCTGTTCCGCCGTTCACTTGTTCACGGAGTTTTTCAATTCCCTTTCTCAGCCTTGCCAGGGACTCTTCCTTTCCAAGCACTTCCATGATCTCAGTGGCGCCTGCCGGGGTCATCTGCTTGCCGGATACAGCGGTCCTGATGGGCCACATCACAAATCCGGTCTTCACCCCAGTCTCCTCCACATACCCGGAAAGGACAGCGTAAAGAGCATCGTTGCTGTAATCCTCCTGATCTTCCAGTACAGGCAGAAGGTCTGTCAGTACCTTTAGCGCGGTTTCAGTGTTGGTCTTCATCTTCTTATGGGTGTACATGGCTGCATCATACTCCGGAAGCTCCTCAAAGAAGTCAATATGGCCTGCAATTTCGGGGAATACCTCGATCCTTGTCTTGACCATGGATGCGATCTTCCTAAGGTCCAGGTCCTTTTTGATCACTGCCCTGATATAGGGCTCTGCCATCTGGAAAAACTGTTCAAAATCCATGGCCTTCATATATTCACTGTTCATCCACCTAAGCTTGGTCATGTCAAACACGGCCGGCGATTTGCTCATGCGGCGGTAGTCAAATTCCTTTACCATCTCCTCCAACGAGAAGATCTCGCGGTTATCCTCCGGTGACCAGCCAAGAAGGGCCACATAATTCACCACTGCCTCGGATATAAACCCCTGCTCCAGAAGATCCTCAAAGGATGAATGGCCGCTTCTCTTGCTCAGCTTATGGTGTTCCTCGTCCGTGATCAGCGGGCAGTGCACATACACAGGCACCTCCCAGCCAAATGCCTCATAAAGGCGGTTATACTTGGGTGATGAGGACAAATATTCATTGCCCCTCACCACATGGGTGATGCCCATCAGATGGTCGTCCACCACATTGGCAAAATTATAGGTGGGATACCCGTCCGACTTGATGAGTACCATATCGTCCAGCTCGGAATTATCCACTGTGATGTCTCCATAGATCTCATCCTTAAAGGTAGTGGTACCGGTGACAGGATTATTCTGACGGATGACATAGGGCATACCGGCCGCCAGATTGGCCTCCACCTCTTCCCTGGAAAGGCCAAGGCAGTGTTTGTCGTAAGCCATGATCTCCTCGCCGTTCACTGTCTTTTTCAGGGACGAAAGGCGCTCCGGGGTACAAAAGCAGTAATATGCTTCCCCTTTATCAACCAGCTTCCTGGCGTATTCCAGATAGATCCCTGATGCCTGGCGCTCGCTCTGTACATACGGACCCACGCCGCCGTCCTTGTCCGGGCCTTCATCGTGGATCAGCCCCGTGTCCTTTAGCGTCTGGTAAATGATCTCCACAGCGCCTTCCACATAACGCTCCTGGTCTGTATCTTCAATGCGGAGCAGAAAATCCCCGCCCTCATGCTTTGCGATCAGATAGGCATATAATGCCGTCCTCAAATTCCCCACATGCATCCTGCCGGTTGGGCTGGGTGCATATCTTGTCCTTACTCTGCTCATGTTTATCAGTCTCCTATATTTTCCTTTTTCAGGGAAATGAACCGGGCCCGCCTGTATCTCGGGCACTGTCATCCCCCTGATTATTACTCATAAAAAATATTATATAACGAAGGTCAAAAAAAGACAATGCCTGATTTTCCACCAGGCACTGCCTCATTGTGCGTCTTATTTAAAGATGGCACCTTCCAGATCGGATGCAAACTTATCCATATCAACTGGCATCCATGAAACCTTTTCCTTGCCGCTTACTTCCACCTTCATTTTCTCGCACTTCACAGTCACGTCAGTGGTTTCCGCAGACGGCTCCATCTCTCCAACCTTTGCCACAAACTGCTTGATCACATCCTGCATCAGCTTCTGGGCGGCTTCCTCGTCACCTGACATGACTGCAGCCATGGTCTCTTCGTCCATGTTGGTCTGCATCTCGGTTATAAGGTCGTTCATGATCTGAGCCAGACCATCGCTGGAATAGCCTGTCACTTTGAGAAGGACGGTGGTCTCATCCTTTGTCTCACTCTGGATCTCAGCCGTGTAGCTCAGCTTGTTCAAAAGGCCTGTCATGATATCGGACATTTCCTGAACTTCCTCATCCGTGAAGTCAATGCCAAGCCCGCCAAGCTGATCCTTTAACATATCAGTCATCTCAGTATAGTCTTCCGCCAGCAGGGATGACCTTACATCATCCTCAGAGGCAAATCCCAGCAGATCCTTCATCGGGATTGCATTTTCCTTTACCACCAGGTCGTACATGGCTCCCACTACCTGATCTGCCGGTGCGAGCTTGCTCTGGCATCCTGTCAGAACCACACTGCACATCATCAGGACTGCTGCCATCAGCAACGCCAGCTTTGTTTTCATTTTTTTCATAATACTTTTCTCCTCTTTCTATATTGCTATCATAACAGAAATTTTATTTTTCTGCTGCAGCCTCTTCCTTTTTGCCGGCCAGGTCGCTTGGTCTCATGGTCAGGTTGATCCTGCCCATCTTGTCAACCTCAGTTACCTTAACAGTAACTTCGTCTCCAATATTGACCACGTCTTCAACCTTGCCCACTCTCTTGTCGGACAGCTTGGAAATGTGGACCATGCCGTCCTTGTTGGGAGCCAGCTCCACAAATGCGCCGAAGTTCATGATGCGCACTACCTTGCCGTTAAATACCATACCGGCTTCAATGTCTGTCACGATTCCGGTAATAATGGTGATGGCTTTGTCGATCATGGTCTCATCCGTACCGCACACGCTGACGGAACCGTCATCTGTGATATCGATCTTAACTCCAGTCTCCTCGATGATCTTGTTGATCACCTTACCCTGCTTGCCTACCACATCGCCGATCTTCTGAGGATCAATGCTGATCTGCTTGATCTTTGGGGCATATGGGCTTAAATGCTTTCTGGGCTCGGAGATAACAGGCTTCATTACATCCTCCAGAATGTGCATTCTGGCTTCTCTGGTCCTGGTTATGGCCTCCTCGATAATGGGTCTTGTAAGGCCGTGGATCTTGATATCCATCTGGATGGCTGTGATACCGTTTTTGGTACCGCCAACCTTAAAGTCCATATCGCCGAAAAAGTCTTCCAGGCCCTGGATGTCGGTGAGTACAATATAGTCGTCATCCGTATCACCTGTCACCAGACCGCAGGAAATACCGGCTACCATCTCCTTGATGGGCACACCTGCCGCCATCAGAGACAGAGTAGATGCACAGATACTTGCCTGAGAGGTGGAACCATTGGATTCCATGGTCTCGGACACGGTACGGATCGCATATGGGAATTCTTCCGCACTTGGCAGCACGGGGATCAGCGCCCTTTCTGCCAGTGCGCCATGACCGATCTCACGGCGTCCCGGTCCCCTGCTTGGCTTTGTCTCGCCAACGGAGAAGGACGGGAAATTATAGTGGTGCATATAACGCTTGCTGGTCTCATTCTCATCCAGGCCGTCAATCCTCTGTGCATCGGAAAGAGGTGCCAGGGTGCAGGCGTTAAGGATCTGGGTCTGTCCGCGTGTGAACATACCGGAACCGTGTACTCTGGGCAGAAGGTCCACTTCAGCCGCCAGATGGCGAATCTGATCAATGGCACGGCCGTCCGGACGCTTGTGATCCTTTAAGATCATCTTGCGCACGGTCTTCTTCTGGTACTGATAAACAGCCTCTCCCAGCACGGAAAGCCACTCTTCGTTGTCGGCAAATGCCTCTTCCAGGCGCTCTGTCACAGCAGCGATGTTCCTCTCACGTGTCTGCTTGTCATCAGTAAACACAGCCTCCTCCATCTCTGAGGGAGGAACGATCTCCTTAATGGCTGCAAACAGTTCTTCCGGAACAGCGCAGCTTTCATAGGTATGCTTTTCCTTGCCGCACTCAGCTACAATGGTGTCGATAAAGCGGATAATCTCCTGGTTCACTTCGTGTGCCTTAAAAATAGCATCGATCATCTGCTGCTCCGGGACCTCATTGGCACCGGCCTCGATCATGATCACCTTTTCCCTGGTAGATGCAACAGTCAGAGCCATGTCGGAAACCTGCTTCTGATCTGCTGTGGGGTTGATGACAAACTCTCCGTTCACAAGACCTACCTGTGTGGTTGCGCATGGTCCGGCAAAGGGGATATCGGAAATACTGGTCGCAATGGCGGAACCCAGCATAGCGGTCAGTTCAGGGCTGCAGTCCGGATCAACGGACATTACGATATTATCCAGCGTAACATCATTGCGGTAATCCTTTGGGAACAGAGGGCGCATGGGACGGTCGATCACACGGCATGTAAGGACAGCGTTCTCAGATGCCTTTCCCTCTCTCTTGTTAAATCCTCCCGGGATCTTTCCTACGGAATATAATTTCTCCTCGTATTCCACGCTCAGGGGGAAGAAATCGATTCCCTCCCTTGGCTTTGAGGATGCTGTTGCGGTTGCAAGTACAACGGTATCGCCGTAGTGCATGAATGCTGCACCATTGGCCTGTGCTGCCACCCTGCCCACTTCCACGGTCAGTTTGCGTCCTGCCAGGTCCATACTAAAACTTTTAAACATATTGGTGTCTCCTTTTCTTTCATTAAATATTGTTAGTTGGGAGACAAAAAAGATGCCGAAACTACTGATCTGCCTGCAGAATGCCTGCCCCTGACTTGCTTTTTGTCAATTCCTGCAGGTACATCAGCGGTCTCGGAATTTCTCCCTTGTCCGCCCATGATACTATGCCTTATGGCTTTCTCCCTGGTACTTCCATGTCTTTTGCCTGTTTGAAAAAGCAAATATAGGGTGGAGTCCCCTCCACCCTAATCTTCAGAATTACTTTCTGATACCCAGCTTCTCGATTAATGCACGATATCCTTCCAGATCAGTCTTCTTTAAGTAATCCAGAAGACCCCTTCTCTGTCCAACCATCATCAGAAGACCTCTTCTGGAGTGATGATCCTTTGGATTCTGCTTTAAATGTTCGGTCAGTTCGGTGATCCTTTCTGTCAGGATAGCGATCTGAACCTCCGGTGAGCCTGTGTCTCCAGGCTTGCGGCCATACTGTGCAATGATCTGTGCTTTCTTTTCCTTAGAAATCATGGTAGTTCCTCCTTAATATTATTCGTCTCACCGTAAACCAGGCTAATGGCTGGAGTAACCAGGTAACCGGGCATCGGCGTCATTTCATACCGATTCAGTATAGCACAGTCCAAGCTGGTTGTAAACCGGTAATTTTACATTTATTTTTTATCTCTTAACCTATCTCTTTACCTGGATCTCGGGGTGGCGCTCAAAGTAATCAGCTGCAAACACCTTGTCCATCTCGATGCGCTGCTTCAGTTCCTCCAAAGAGGAAAATTTCTGCTCCGGCCTGTCAAAGGCCAGCAGCTGGACTTCTATGACCTTTCCGTAAAGGTCCTGATGCATATCAAATATATAGGTTTCCACCCCAACCGGATTTCTGCCCTCCACCGTGGGCTTGCGCCCGATGTTGGTAACGCCCCGGTAATAGGTTCCATCCACCAGGACCCGGGACACATACACTCCAAACCGCGGCAGCCGTTTAATGGAGGGAGGCAGCAGATTGGCGGTGGGAAATCCCAGGATGCTTGTTCCGATATGGTTTCCATGGATCACCTCGCCGTGGACCGCATAGGGCTCGCCCAGCAGAGCATTGGCTTTTTCCACATTTCCCTTTTCCAGTTCTTCCCGGATATAGGTGCTGCTGATGTCCCTCAGATGGTCCTTTTCCTTTTCAATCACATGGAGCCGGTATCCCAAGGTCTCCTCCAGCTGCTTTAAAAGCCGCGCATCCCCTGCGCCTTTGTATCCAAAGCTGCAGTCAGGACCCACCACGATCACCTTTGCCTGCATCCGGCCTGCCAGAATGTCTTTTACAAAATCCTCAGGCTTCATGCGGCGCGTTTTCTCACTAAAGGGATATTCCACCAGGTAATCCACCCCCATCTTCTCCATATTGGCCCGTCTCTCCAGATTGGTGGTGATCACGGTCTGCGGCTGTCCGCTCATCATGGACAGCGGTGGTGTGCCGAATGTGAAGATGGCAGTGGGATATCCAAGGCTGGACTTCAACTCCTGCATGGTGCGCAAAAGCTTCTGGTGCCCCCTGTGTCTTCCGTCAAACTTCCCCAGGGTCACAATGGTTGGTTCTTCTATCTGAAATTCTGTGGTGTCTGCTATATACCTCATACTGCTATTCCTCGTTCTCTTCTGGTACTGGGGCCTGTTTAAAAAATTCATTCATTCCGGATGTCAGGAACATTTTCCAGGGCTTCCACCAGTGCCTGCTGTCCTGGTATTCATAAACGCCCACAAACCGGCCCCTGCTGTCATACATCCTGAATTTCTGTCCCTCGGCCAGATCCTTTACCCACTCCCTGTCATCCCCTGTATCCAGCTGGTTCTTAAAGCAGGGATTTCCATTGTATAACAAAGGATCCGCCTCAGGACGCACCTTCAAAACAGCGTATGACTGCAGGGCTGCTTCTACCGGGAAGATACAGGCGTCAAGGCGCCCTTCATCCCTGATGGCCTCAACCTCATCCAGCTTAAGGCTGTCTTTGATCTCAAAGCGGTCCACCCTGGTCCGCGTCAGGTGTTCCATACATCCCCCGCATCCCAGCCGTGCTCCAATGTCATGGCACAAGGTTCTGATATACGTGCCCTTGGAGCAGGTGACTTTCATCCACACCCTGGGCAGTTCCATCCGCTCCACCTGTATTTCCAGGATCTGTACCCGCCTGGCCTGGCGTTCAATCTCTTTCCCTGCCCTGGCAAGCTCATACAGCTTTTTCCCGTCCACCTTAAGCGCGGAATACATAGGAGGGATCTGGTCATATTCCCCCAGAAATCCCATCACTGCCTCTGTCACAGTCTTTTCATCCAGATCCATGGCAGACTCCCTGTGTTCCATTAACACCGTTCCGGTGGTATCCTGGGTATCGGTCACTGTTCCCAGGAGCATGACGGCTTCATATGTCTTGGACCGGTCTGTGAGCATATCACACAATCTGGTGCCCATGCCAAGGCACACCGGAAGTACGCCTTCCGCCGCGGGATCCAGTGTGCCGGTATGTCCGATCTTTTTCTGCTTTAAAATCCCTCTGAGCCGGGCTACCACATCGTGGGAGGTATAGCCCGGCTCCTTATATATGTTTATGATTCCGTGGTACATGGTCTTATCCTTTATTTCTGTGCCAAAGTATGTTTGGGCTTTGCTTTCAGGCACGGTCTGCGGCCTCGGGTTCCAGCTGTTTTGCAATGTGTCCGGACAGGTTGTTGATCACATCATGGATACTTCCTGTCATGGTGCATCCCGCCGCCCGCACATGGCCGCCCCCGCCGAAAAATGCGGCGATCCGGCTCACGTCCACAAGGCTTTGTGAGCGCATACTCACCTTATATTCCTGGGCTCCTGTCTGGTACAGGAAAATGGCCACCTCCACGCCGTCTGTGAGGCGCAGCTGGTCAATGATCCCGTCCATATCCTTGCTGTCCACGCCGTAAAACTCCATCTCATTCTGGCGGATCGCGCTGAAAATACACTTTCCGTCAAAGAATGTAATGCTTTCCAGCAGTGCTCTTCCCAGGATCTGGTTCTGGATATATGTTTTTTTATAAAAGCTGTTGTCAATGATGGATCCAAAATCAATCCCCTTGGCCATCAGTTTTCCTGCGATCTCCATGGTGGTTCCTGAGGTACAGGAGTATTTGAATACGCCCGTGTCATGGACAATCCCCGTGTAAAGGCATTCCGCCACCCGGATATCGATCTTTTCCTCATCCAGCTGTCCATAAAGGACTTCGCAGGTGGAGCTGGCTTCAGGAACCACCAGGTTACTGCCTGCAAAACGGGTGTTAGTCACATGGTGATCCAGACACAGGCTCTTCTTTGCCTGTGCAAGCAGGCTGGAAAATTCCCCCAGCCGGCCCACATCACCGCAGTCCAGGCAGACGCAGAGCTCATAGTTCTCCCCATCCGCCCGGTGGCGTATTTCATCAAATCCCTTCAGATAGCCGAATTTATCCGAGGCCTCCTCCAGGTACACTGCTGCCCGGATATCCGGGCAGTTAAGGCGGAGATAGTTATACAGTCCCAGTGCGGAACCCAGACAGTCCCCATCAGGGCGAATGTGTCCAAGAATCGCTACCGAACCCGTACCCTCTAACATCTGTTCCAAAATTGTCATCAGATCTCCTCCTCTTCACCTTCCTCATCCTGTCCTTCCCCTTGGTGAAGGTCCTTTGTGACCTCATCAATGAGCTTTGACATATTAACACCATACTCAATGGACTGATCCAGGATGAACTTAAGTTCCGGTGTATTGCGCAGATTGATCCTTCTTGCCAGTTCCCTGCGCACATACCCTTCCGCGCTCTTTAAGCCTTCAATGGTTGCCTTTGCCGCGTCTTCATTTCCCAGTACGCTGATATATGCCTTGCAGTACTTAAGGTCAGGCGTGACTTCCACGGAAACCACACTTGTCATGGGATGGATCCTTGGGTCTTTAATGCCATTGCGAATGATCTCACTCAATTCCCTGAGTACCTCCGCATTGATTCTAGTATTCTTTATGCTGTTCTTGCGCATGTTGCTCCTCTCTTTCCGTCCAGGAAAGGGCGTGACAGGCCGACCCTTTCACCGGTTCCGCCTGTCATCGTGTGTATGAGCGTATCTATCTTGGTACTTCTACCATGATGTAAGCTTCAATCTCATCATCTTCCTGGAGATCATTAAACTTCTCAAATACAAGGCCGCACTCGTAGCCGGCAGCCACTTCCTTTACATCATCCTTGAAACGTTTTAAGGATGCCAGCGGACCCTCAAAGATCTGGTCCTTGCCTCTGCTGACCCTGCAGCTGCATCCTCTCTGGAACTTGCCGTCCAGGACATAGGAACCTGCAATGGTACCCACGCCGGATGCCTTAAAGGTCTGTCGGATCACGGCATGGCCGATCACCTTCTCCTCAAATACAGGATCCAACATACCCTTCATAGCTGCTTCCACATCCTCGATCGCCTGGTAGATCACCTTGTAAAGGCGCATATCCACCTTCTCCCTCTCGGCAATGGACTTGGCCGTTGCGTCCGGGCGGATGTTGAAGCCAATGATGATGGCGTTGCTGGCAGATGCCAGGGAAACATCAGACTCATTGATCGCGCCTACGCCGCCGTGAATCACTTTTACCATAACCTCTTCATTGGAAAGCTTTGTAAGGCTCTGCTTAACCGCTTCCACAGATCCCTGCACATCAGCCTTGATGATCAGCGGCAGTTCTTTTACATTGCCTGCCTTGATCTGGCTGAACAGGTCATCCAGGGATAATTTCGCCTTGGTATCCTCGATCAGTTTGCTCTTGCCCTCTGAGATAAATGTCTCAGCAAAGCTTCTTGCTTCCTTCTCGCTCTCTGTTGCCACAAATACCTCGCCTGCGTTGGGCACATCATTCAGACCCAGGATCTCTACCGGCGTGGATGGCCCTGCCTCTTTTACTCTGCGGCCCCTGTCATCCATCATGGCACGGATCTTGCCAAAGCATGCGCCTGCGGCAATGGTATCTCCTACCCTTAAGGTTCCCTTCTGTACCAGGACAGTGGCCACGGGGCCCTTGCCCTTATCCAGCTCAGCCTCGATCACAAGGCCTCTTCCCTTACGGTTTGGATTGGACTTAAGTTCAAGGACATCTGCTGTCAGGAGAACCATTTCCAGCAGGTCCGTAATTCCCTCTTTGGTATGCGCGGATACAGGTACAAAGATCGTGCTGCCGCCCCAATCCTCAGAAATCAGTTCATACTCGGACAGCTCCTGTTTTACCTTATCCACATTGGCGCTTGGCTTATCGATCTTGTTGATGGCAACAATGATCTCCACGCCCGCTGCCTTTGCATGGTTGATGGCTTCCACGGTCTGAGGCATCACGCCGTCATCTGCGGCAACCACCAGGATTGCTATATCAGTGGACTGGGCGCCTCTCATACGCATAGCTGTAAACGCCTCATGTCCGGGTGTATCTAAGAAGGTGATCTTGCGGTCATTGATCTCGATGACGGATGCACCGATATGCTGTGTAATGCCGCCCGCTTCCCTTGCAGTTACATTGGTCTCACGGATCGCATCCAAAAGCGAGGTCTTACCATGGTCAACGTGTCCCATTACACACACAACCGGTGATCTGGGCACCATATCCTCCTGGCTCTCATCATCTTCCTTTAAGAGTTCTGCGATCACATCAACTTTTACTTCTTTTTCACAGAGTACATCAAACTCCATGGCGATTTCTTCCGCCTGCTCATAATCGATCTCCTGGTTCAGGGTCACGATCTGTCCCTTTAAGAAGAGCTTCTTAACGATCACGGACGGCTGCAGCTTCATCTTGTCAGCCAGTTCCTTAATGGTCAGGCTGTCCGGAAGAGTGATGGTCTTCACCTCATCAACCTTTGCATCCTCCTTTTTCGGCACCGGCATGATAAATGCGCCCTTGCCTGTTTTCGGAGTCTTCTTTCCGTCCTCTACGCGGTCTCTCTTATCGTAACGGTCATTTCTGTGAGCATTCTTATTACCACGGTTGCTGGTGGGTTTTGCCTGGATGGATGTCTCAAAGGAGGGTTTACCGTCCCTTGCGCCGCCCGGACGGCGGTTATCGCCGCGGGGCCCTCTGTTATCCCTTGCATCCTTATCTTTATCATCACCACGGCCTGCATAGCCTCCCTGGGGTCTGCCGCCATAGCCGCCTCCCTGGGGACGGTTGCCCTGATAGCCTCCCTGGCCCTGGGGTCTGTTGCCCTGATAACCGCCTGGACGGTTACCCTGGTAGCCTCCCTGGCCCTGGGGTCTGTTGCCCTGGTAGCCTCCCTGGCCCTGGGGTCTGTTGCCCTGGTAACCACCCTGACCTTGAGGTCTGTTGCCCTGGTAGCCGCCTTCGCGGTTGCCCTGGTAGCCTCCCTGGCCCTGGGGTCTGTTGCCCTGGTAGCCGCCTTCACGGCTGCCCTGGTAACCTCCCTCGCGGTTGCCCTGATCGCCTCCCTGGGAAGGGCTCTGTGTCCTGTTATTATCCCTTGCCTCAGGCGCAGCCGCAGTCTCGGCCGGATGGGCAGCGGGCGCTTCCTTTACAGCGGCCGGCTGAACTTCCTGAGCCTGAACCTGAGGACGCGGCGTCTCCTGCTGCACAGACGGTGCAGGGGCCGGCGCTTCCGCCCTGGGCGCCTGCTGCTGTGGCTGTGGTTTTGGCTGCGGCTTGGGAGGAGCAGGACGCTTGATCTGCTGCTGGGCATTCTGCGGCCTGAACACAGCCGTCAGTTTTTTCTTTCCCGCCTCAGGTCTGCCTGTGGACTCAGAAACAGTTTTAGAAGCTTCCGCCTTAGGCGCCTCCTGTTTGGACACATCTGTCCTAGGTGCTTCTGTCCTGGGTGTCTCACTTCTCGGCCCTTCTGTTTTTGGCGCTTCTGTCCTTGACATCTCAGTTCTCGGACCAGCCCCCGCCTTCTTATGATTTACAGATGATCTCACAATATTCTCCTGCTCCCTTGTAACATTGGATGCAGCGTACAAAGCGGCAGCAGTATCTTTTTGTTTTATAATTTCCAATATCTCTTTACTGGTTTTACCCAGTTCATTTGCCAGTTCACTTACTCTCATTCAAACTACCTCCATTTATATTCATTAGTTCTGCCATTGACTTTGCGAACCCTGCATCTTCCACGGACAGGGATGCTCGAAACTCCTGACCGATGGCGTGCCCCAGTTCATCCTTTGTTCCAAACAGATAGATTGGGACTTTATAGTGAGTGCACATATTGGTAAACATTTTCTTCGTATTATCCGAAGCTTCTTCCGATACGATTACCATTTGCGACCTTCCGCTCTTTACAGATTTCTCCGTCGAAAATTCTCCGCTGACCACTTTCCTTGCCCTCTTTGCAAGGCCAAGCAGGCTTAGCAGCTTTTTGCTATTTACCAAGCTCTTCCATCTCCTTTTCCAGAGTCTCATATACCTCTTTTGGAATGGGCATTTTAAAGGACCGATCCAACCCCTTGCTTTTCACGGCCTTTTTCAGGCATTCCATCGATGGGCACAGGTAAGCGCCTCTGCCGTTCTTACGGCCGGTGGCATCTAACACAATCTCATCTTCGGCGGTTTTTATAACTCTTATCATTTCTTTCTTGCTCTTCATCTCCTGACAGCCTATGCACTGTCTGAGCGGAACTTTTTTCATGCTCACATACATCACTCCTAATCTTTTCAGAGTATCCCTATTCCTGTTCGTTTACGTCTTCCTGGTAGTCCTCTTGATATTCCTGGTAGTTTTCCGGCTCCTCATACGTTTCTTCCTCAAAGCTTGCAGCCGGTGTGTCTCCGTACTGGAGGCCCATCTGCTCAAAGAGCCCCATCTCCCTTGCCTGTGTCTCGCTCTTGATGTCGATCTTAAAGCCTGTAAGCCTTGCAGCCAGCCTTGCGTTCTGGCCTTCCTTGCCAATGGCCAGGGACAGCTGGTAATCCGGCACGATCACCTGTGCCTCCCGCGCTTCCTCGTCAGCCACCACACAGATCACCTCGGCCGGGCTCAGCGCATTCTCGATCAGGTACGCGGGATTGTCGTCCCAGTTGATAATATCAATCTTCTCTCCACGCAGTTCGCTTACAATGGAGTTGACCCTTGCACCGTTAAGGCCCACGCATGCGCCCACGGGATCCACATTGGAATCGTTGGATTTTACAGCGATCTTTGTTCTGGAACCTGCTTCCCTGGCAATGGCCTTGATCTCCACCGTGCCGTCACGCACCTCCGCAACTTCAGATTCAAACAGGCGCTTTACAAGGTCCGGATGGGTTCTGGAAACGGAAACCCTGGGTCCCTTTGGAGTATCCTTCACCTCGATCACGTATACCTTGATACGCTCGGTGGGGCGGAACGTCTCTCCCTTTACCTGCTCGCTCTCATTTAAGATCGCGTCCACTCTTCCCAGATTAATACTCACGTTCCTGCCCAGATAGCGCTGGACGATACCTGTCATAACATCCTTTTCCTTGGTATAATACTCATTGTAAAGGACCTTGCGCTCTTCCTCACGGATCTTCTGCAGAATCACGTTCTTTGCGTTCTGAGTGGCGATACGGCCAAACTTCTTGGAATCCAGGGGGATCTGCACCGTGTCTCCCACCTCATACTTTGGGCTCAGCATTTTGGCATCCGCCAAGCTGATCTCCAGGATATCGTCTTCCACGTTCTCTACAACGGTCTTCTCAGCATATACAGCAAAATCACAGGTGTTTGGATTCACTGTGACCTTTACGTTATCGGCTTTTCCAAAATGGTTCTTACAGGCAGTGAGCAGGGAGTTTTCGATCGCTTCGATCAGTGTATCCTTGGCGATATTCTTCTCCTTTTCCAAAACCTCCATTGCCTCCAACAGTTCCTTGTTCATGTTTATCCTCCTATCCATGCCTGGGCATGTGAATTAAAAATGCTTAAAAATCCAGTGCCAGCCGTATAAGGGCAATGTCCGGCTTCTCAAATACCATGAGGCTGCCGTCTTCCATGGTCAGCGTCACAGTATTTTCATCATATGCACTTAAGGCACCTGTAAATTCCTTCTGCTTATCAATCTGACGATACAGGCGCACATCCACATCCTTGCCCATGCTTCTGATAAAGTCCTTCTCTTTTTTCAGAGGACGGCCCAGACCCGGTGAACTGACTTCCAGGATATAGCTTTCATCAATAAAATCTTCTTTATCCAGCCATTCGCCTAACTTTCTGCTGATGACCTCGCAGTCGTCCACAGCGATCCCGCCTTCCTTATCAATATAAGCCCTGAGGTACCAGGTACCTGCTTCCCTTACATATTCCACATCCACAAGTTCAAAATGATGCTCATCCATCAGCGGAAGGAGGTATTTTTCTACTCTGCTCTCATAATTTTCCTTTTTTCCCATCCTTACACCACCTTTCTGATTCTACTCAAAACGAAAGAGTGGACCGGCGTCCACTCTTTATCAGTAATCTACATTAGTTATCGTATACACTATACCATCATGTTCCGGTAAATGCAAGCATTTTCAAGGATTTTGTTGAAATATTCCTGTAAATTAAAGCATTGCACGTCCTCTGCACCAGGTCTGGATCACACTGTAATCGTCATCCAGCACCACCAGGTCTCCATCGCATCCGGCTGCGATCCTGCCTTTTCGTTTATCCACCCCCAGGCACCTGGCAGGATTAATGGTACAGGAATTGACAGCGGTGTCAAAGGGAACCATGGCTTCCTCCACCAGGATCCTAAGTCCCCGGTTCATGTTCAGGGTGCTTCCCGCAATGGTGTCAGATCCCTTCAGCCGTGCCAGTCCGTCATCCCCGATCTCGATGTCGTGCCCTCCCAGCTGGTACTGTCCTCCCGGAGGGCAGTGCTTTGCGCGCAGGGAATCGCTGATCATAATGGAATAATCCCGTCCCTTGGAATGGAAGAAATTGTTAAGGGCAGCCAGGTGGGAATGGCAGCCATCGCATATGATCTCGCCGTAAATGTCCCTGACCCTCAAAGCAGTTCCCACCAGCCCCGGCTTGCGGTGATGGTACGGCGTCATGCCGTTGTACACATGGGTCATGGAGGTTGCGCCATTGGCAATTCCCAAAAGAGCCTGCTCATAGGTGGCCGCGGAATGCCCCATGCTCACCACCACGCCGTGGGTGGAACAATATCTTGTGAGCGCATGGTCCGGATCACGCTCCGGAGCCAAAGTGATATACTTGATCAGCCCCCCGGCCGCCGCCTGATACCGTTTAAACTGTTCCACAGAGGCAGTGGCAATGGCTTCCGGAGGCTGGGCCCCCTTGTACTCCATGTCCAAGAACGGGCCTTCAAAATGGATCCCCAGGATCTCTGCGCCCTCATAGCCTTCTTCCACCACGGCAGCCACATTTGCAACCGCCTTTGTAAGCACCTCCGGCATCTGGGTCACGGTGGTGGGCAGAATAGAGGTGACCCCCTCCTCAGGAATGCGCTTCATCCAGTTTCTCAATCCCTCCGGCTCTCCGTCATTGGTATCAAAATCATAAGCCCCATGGGTGTGGATATCAATAAATCCCGGAAGGATCCTCTTGTCCCCGTAATCATGGTCCACAGGTCCTGTACCGTAATTGTAAATGCGTTCAATGGTTCCCTTTTCAATCTCCAGCTGCGCTGCCACAAACTGGCCTCCTATCCAAATCCTCTTACCCTGAATCCTCATATCATCTTCTCCTTTCTCTTTCTTTCCCTTTGATACCCTCAGCGGACAAG
>Ga0192245_10378_pt1 | contig 20538 bp, 17 predicted proteins | sample Koala_Koa27_M3_FD_131238 | JGI IMG/M metagenome (GOLD analysis project Ga0192245, IMG submission 131238) | Enriched cells from koala feces incubated with labeled cellulose particles, San Francisco Zoo, California, United States - Koala_Koa2-7_M3 ...
TGGCAGCGCGTGTACTGCTGAAAACCTTGTGTGGAGAAGAAAAGGAAATTGCTTATTATCCTTCGGGTAGACCTTATTTAAAAGATGGCAGTGGGTACATCAGTATTTCACATACCCGTGGCTATGTGGCGGTTGCACTTCATCCTTCCCGCGAAGTGGGAATGGATATTGAGCAATATGGCACAAGGGTGAAGAAGGTGGCTTCTCGTTTCATTCGTCCGGATGAAGAACAGAATCTTTCTCACGGAGATGAAATATATGCTTTACTGCTTCACTGGTCGGCCAAAGAAACCTTGTTCAAATTGATAGGAGAGGAGGAGGTGGATTTGATTCGTCATCTTCATATTCTTCCTTTTACCCCCTCCGGGGAAGGGACTTTTGAGGCACAGGAATACCGGACGGAACAGCAGGGACATTACTGTATTCATTATTTTACGCATCCTGATTTTGTGCTGACTTGGGCTATAAAATAATGCTCAGGCGAATCACTTCGGCTGAGCACTTCAAATAAACTTGGCAGAGTTTACTTTAATAAATGTTCTTTTTACCTGATATTCTTTTCCGGATAGTGAAACGAAGAAAATAGCGGATGTGAAACCATCCTTTATGTTCAGTGTTCCAAGCTCTTTCCTCGAAAGCTTCAGATTTGAAAATGCACAGGCAGGTCTTCTGACTTGTTTCCGCTATAAGCACCTTCCCGGGTGTTATCCCAGTGGTTAATGGTGTTTGCTTACGCGTTTAGTGAAACATACAGCAGCGGGACTGTTCAGGATTTTCACCTGATTCCCTTTTAATCATCACCCCAGGGATGGGATGAGTGAACCGATGCATGGCAAAGATACAGTTTATATTTAGAAAAACAATCTTATCCTTTGATTTTTTTGCTCCATAGCGAAAGAAGGCTAAAGAGTCACTCTTTACTCAGCGTGAATATAAATTCCAGCCCTCCACCCGGGTTATTCTTGGCAAAGATACTTCCTCCATGCAAGATTACTGCATTCTTAACGATTGCCAAACCTAACCCTGTGCCGCCCAATTTTCGTGAGCGTCCTTTGTCCACCCGATAGAATCGTTCGAACAAACGGCTCAGATGTTCGGGACTTACCCCACACCTGTATCAGAGAAACTAAAATAATAGAACTGCTCATCTTCACGGAAACAACGGACTGTAATGGTGATATTGTTTCCTGCATAAGCAATGGCGTTGTCCGTCAGGTTGCGGAAAATGGAATAGAGCAATGAAGAATTACCTTGCACGGTCAGGTTTTCCGGCAACAGGTTATTTGCTGTTATTTGTTTTTCTTCCAGTTCCAGTGTTACTTCGTTCAGAATATTCTGCATGATAGCAGTGAGGTTCACTGACTCTGTCTCAATCATATTTGGAGCTTCTTCCATGCGGGTGAGTACGGAAATATCGCGTAACAGATGTGCCAACCGATTACTTTGTGCATAACTTCTTTCCAAGAAGGCATTGATTTTTTCACGGGGCAGTCCAGGATTGTTGACAATGGTCTCCAAATATCCTTGAATGCTGCTTACGGGGGTTTTAAGCTCATGGGCAATGTTCTGAGTTAGTTGCTTTTTCAAGCGTGCCTGTTCCTCATCTTGGGTTACGTCGTTGATAGAGATTTCAAAGCTGTCATCTTGGAAAATGATGCATTCCACTGCAAAAATGCGTCCGTTCTTGTCTATATTTAGAGACATTCGTTTTTCCTCTTTTCCTATGCTGCGTTCCTTGTTTTTAGTAATGAACTTGGTGATGGGCTGTAGTTCGGGGATAGAGAATATTTCCTCTGTGCTGCTCAGATTCTTGTCCGAAAGGAGGTTAGCGTACTGCGTGAACAGGTTGTTTACCAATATTTCTTCTTTCCGGTGGGTAAATACTCCCAGTCCTTCGTGCGAAATCTGAAGGTGGGTAATCAGTTTTTCACGTTCTATGTATAAGTCTTCTTTTGCTTGATGCAGACGTTTGTATATCTGGATGATATGTTGTGATATTTCTCCTAATTCATTTTTTGGAAAAGCACTTTGTATATCAGTGTCTATCGGTTCGTTGCGGTCGGCTTTCAAGGCAAACTGTTGCAGTTGGGTGATAGACATACCCAGCCTGTGCGTAAATCTATAGAAAATGAAAATAAGAACAAAACTGATGATTAAGGTGAACCACACATAGTGTGAATCTGCCTTTAAATGCTTTACCAAACTGACTGTATAGGGGAGCGCTGATCGAATAATATAGTTCTGATTCGTGTAATATTTGGCGGAATAAAAGAAATTGCCTCCTATACTTTCGGATTGCCTGTTGATGGCATATCCATCTCCGTGTGTTATAGCTTCCTTTATTTCCTGGCGGCTCAAGTGATTCTCAAACAGACTGGGATCTTGCTTTAAATTGTCAAAAAGAACAACTCCGTCTTTGCGTATCAAGGTAACGCGCAGGTTGGCCATTGTGTGTTCCTGCACGTATGCATCCAATAGCCGGATATCCAGCGTGTCTTGATTACAGAGAAAATCATTCAAACGGTCATTATAGTTTTGTAGCTGTGTGTTCAGCAAATCTATTTTATACTCCTTCTCTCTGCGATATTGAAAGGACATAAAGCAGATGGCGAAGGCTATAAACAGGGAGATAACCGACAAGAACAGCTTATTGCTGAATGATAATACATGGCTGGATAACTTGATGGTCATAGGAAAAATAAGTTTAGTTATTCACATTCAAAACAGTAGCCATACCCCAAGCGGGTAACAATACATTTTCCGTATTCACCGATTTTCTTGCACAAACGGGTGATGTTCACATCGATGGTGCGGTCCAGCACATAGACTTCCTCTTGCCATACTTTTGCCAGGATGTCTTCGCGTGAGTATACTCGTCCTTTGTTTTGCAATAGCAGTAACAGGATTTCAAATTCTTTCTTGGTCAGTGAAACTTCTTCGCCGTCTATGCTGACTTTCTTTTTAGTGATGTCCAGCAGCAATCCTTTGTATTCCAGTTGTTCCTGCACTTCTTTTCCCGAGGCTGAATTGGTGCGGCGCAATACGGCTTTTACACGTACCATCACTTCCCTTAGGGAGAAAGGTTTGGAGATATAATCATCGGCTCCCAGATTGAAACCGGTTACAGTGTCGTTTTCCGTATCCTTTGCGGTGATAAATATAATAGGAATAGCAGCAGTTGCCTTATTCTTTTTCAGCATATTCGCCATTTTGAATCCCGAGATCTCGCCCATCATCACATCCAGTAATAGCAGGTCATACTTGGTCAATTCCATTTTTAGGGCTTCTTCGGCAGAATTTGCTGTGTCTACAAAATACCCTTCGTTCTCCAAATTGAATTTAAGAATCTCGCAGAGGTCCTCTTCATCATCAACAACTAAAATGTGGTAATCGTTCATATCCATCTTTTTTATGTTACAAAACTAATCTTTTCTAATTAGCATTGCAAAGATGGCGCGTTTTTATTACTATTTAATGAAATAGATATTACAATACGGTTACATTCACCACAGATTAACACAGAAAAAGACCTCTGTATTCCTCTGTGGTGAAAAGAACATCTACGACTTGGTAAACTCTCCGGCTACAGGGATGCTCATTTGATAGCGAATTTCTCTTTCACTCTTTCCGTGTCCCAGCAAAAACATCAATTTTGTCAGTACAGATTCCACAGTGCTGTCATAGCCGCTGATGACTCCTGCATCCAGCAAGTGAAGTCCGGTTTCGTATCTCCCCATTTCTACACTGCCGGTAGAACATTGCGATATATTGACAATGATGATTCCTCTGGAGGTGGCATCTCTCAGCAATTCGATAAACCAACCATTTATCGCACCATCACCCTGTTCCTTGCCCACCACCTGATTCATGGCATTGATGACGGAACAGGATCATTGAAGTATGCCGTGTGCGGCAGTGAGTGTAATTGCGAGGTAGACGATCTGCACACGCATTTCTATTGCGAGAACTGTCACCGCACTTTTTGCCTGAAAAGCATCCATATCCCCATGGTGACCTTGCCGCCGGGATTTACCGTGCAGAGCATAAACTATGTGATGAAAGGATTGTGTGCAGAATGCTCTTTGCCGGGTAAAGATCATTCTTCCCACTCATCCATTTAAATCTGAACTTCGAACCATTCATCAGGCAACTCATCCGAAAAGAGTTGCCTGATCGTCTTTCATCAAGTTATTTTGCACAAAAACAAATGCAATAACCTTATGAAAAGAATAGTTAGAATTTCATTCATGCTTCTACTTATCGCCCTTCCAATGGGCAGTTACGGACAAGGCTACATCAGTTATGACTACATGCCCGCCAGCACACTGAGAGACGAGATTGGCAATAAATATGGTTCGGGAGAGTTACAAATCCTATCGGCAGGATACAATCTGCCGCTTTCCGTCAAGCAAAATGACAGGGGACAAATGATAGCATGGTCTGCCACCATCAGAGGAACATATGGCATACTGAACAACGAGGGACCAGCCAAAGACCTGAATCCCGATAACATATTAAACACCAGTCTGAACATTACACACATGCGCCCCATATCAGAGAAATGGAGCATCATAGCCTCCATAGGCGGCGGTGTGTATGCTCCCCTTTACGAGATTTCCACCAAAAGCATATTGGCCAACGGAGCAATCATCTTTGTATATCGATTAGGAAAGAATCTGGATCTAGGTGTAGGAGCCGGTCTTACTAATTCGTATGGCATTCCCATGGCATTGCCCATGCTTTACTTCAGTTGGAGGAGCACCAGTAAATATGAATTTAAAATAGAAATGGCAAGCAGCATGAAAATCTCGGCTACCACCCGGCTGAACAAGAAAATAAAAGTGGAATTTGCAGCCATTGATATAGACGGAATGGCAGCAGTAAGGAAGATAGACGGCAAATCAAAAATCTATTCTACCGTGATGCTGAAATCATACATCAGCCCATCATTCCAACTCAGCAAACAGACTAATTTCTATGTAGGGATAGGCGGTAACTGGCTGCGTGGAATCAGTATTTCGGATCGCAGCCTCAAGGGATTTATCAATAGTTTTAAAGAAAAGGATGATAATAAGGAATTTACCGTTGCACTACGTTTCATGACAGGTTTTCGATATCGTTTTTGATTATCCGGAATAAGTTGTATTTTTGAGAAGAATTATAAAAACGCCCCCAAAAGCATGACCAATTATTTAATTGTAGAAGATGAACGGTTCGCTTACGAAGAAATCAAGCGGATGATGAAGAAAATAAGACCTGAGTATTAATTGACAGGTTGGGCCGAAAGTGTGGAACAAACCCTACTTCTTCTCAAACAGTCTCCCATTGATTTAATGATTGTAGACATTCGTTTATCCGATGGCCTTAGTTTTGAAATATTCGAGCAATGCCCCGTTGATATACCTATCATTTTCACTACAGCTTATGATGAATATGCCATCAAGGCTTTCAAACTCAGCAGTATAGACTATTTGCTGAAACCTATTGAGGAGAATGATTTGGAGGCGGCCTTATCCAAATTTGAACGTAACTACTCACTACGCCCTGCCACTTCTGAATATAAACAACTGGAATACGGATATTTGTCTACCCACAAAAAGAATCGTTTCTTGGTACAGACCGGGGACAACTTTCAATATGTGGAAACAAGTGACATTGCTTTCTTTTACAGCGAAGATAGATATACATACCTGCATTTATTCTCCGACAAAAGATACATCATCAATTATACGCTAGACCAACTGGAAGAAATGCTGGATAAAAGCGTTTTTTTCCGCGTATCCAGGAATTGTATTTCCAATATCAAAGCCATCCTAAAAAGCTCTCGGTATTTTGGAAGCCGCCTTAAATTACACTTCCAGCCTCCGTGCCCGCACGAAGTATTAGTGAGCCGCAGCCGCGTGAGTGACTTTTTAAAATGGATAGATGGTATTTTATGAAACATAGAAAATTCATATTTCTTTTTATCCTGACAATATCAATTTCATTGTTTGTCTTCGGAGCTATCTACAATGTAATTGGAGGAAAACCATGGCAAGATAATTTCACATCCCAATATTTCCTCAATTTTCCGTTATGCGTTGCCCTTGGTTTTATTGATTTAGGAATAATCAATGCCATATATAAGAGATTAAAACATCGGAATAATGTGATTAGAATTTTGGCGGATATGCTACTTACTACATTTCTGAGCATTCTGATTACCTTTTTCCTGAATAGACTATTGCTATTAGATAGTAATATATCCAGTTGGCCCATCTTTAGAAATTCTTTACCTGTAATTCCATTAAACTGGATCATCGTATTGCAAATAGAAATATTCCTGTATAGTCTGCAACAAACAGAGATTGAAAAACGGTTGGTACTGATTGAAAAAGAAAAAGCCTTATATCAGTTTGAAGTATTAAAGAATCAAATAAACCCTCATTTCCTATTCAACAGCCTGAATGTATTGGCTTCCCTTGCTTATCAGGACCCGGCAAAGACCAACCTGTTTGCCAAAAAGCTATCCACGGTCTACCGCTATTTACTTACCACGCATGGACGCTCCCAAGTCACTTTGCAAGAGGAACTATCCTTTGTCAAGTCCTATTTATACCTGGAAGAAATCCGCTTTGGAGATACGCTGCATGTGGAAATCACGGATCATCCCAAGAATGATCACCGGTCGGTAATACCGGCAAGCATACAAATGCTTGTAGAAAATGCAATAAAACACAATATCAGTACACAGAAATCACCATTAACTATACATATAATAGTTAATGATGATGGGATTATCGTTTCCAACAATCTTCAATTACGCAACTATGTTGCCCAAAATGGGACAGGATTACAAAACCTGAAACATCAATACGCTTTGTATAATAAGCACATTGAAATTATCAGAAATGAAACTGAGTTTACTGTTAAGATACCGTTTCTATAATTACAAATTCAAGACAATAAAAATATTTATCATTGAAGTATTCCGATAGAAATCATTTTATATTACTTTTGTACAGGATTTATCATTTATAAAATTTAAAAGATACAATATGAATAGGTTCTGTCATACGACTGTCCTTATATGGATAATGATAACAGTCGGCATATTCCGAATATATGCTACCGCCGGGAATACCTCTTTACCCGATAGCTTGATTACAGACGATTATGTTTATGAATACACTTTTTCCGATTTTGATAAGGCAGTAAGAATTATGCAAGAACTGAGAAAGCAGAAAAAGCTTTCCCAGTTCCGTCTTGATGTTGTAGAAGGTGATCTATACTTCAATACCGGAAAATATCTTCAGGCATTGAAATTCTATAAAAGAGTTTTAGAAAGCGACTCGGTACTTAACAATGATACCGAATACATGGAGCAAGTGCATCGCATGATTTCTTGCTATGACTGCCTGCACGATGAAGTAAAGAAATCAGGTTACGTAAGATTGCTGTTGCAAAAAGCAGAAAAATGCGGCAATAAAGAAATGCAATCCATAGCCCTGTTCAACATGGGAAAAATGATCTATTATCAAGAAGACAAACAACGTGGATACCAAATGATAAAGGACGCTATCTCACTGATGGAGCAAACCGACTATATATATAAATATGATAATCTGCGATATAATTACAACACACTGCTCATCATGCAGCAACGAGACAAACAATACGAAGATGCATTGCAGACCCTTGATGAATTAGAAAAAGTAGTGGTGGAAGCAACTAACCAAGAACCTGAAATAGAAGGATTGGCGAAGAAGGAGCTGAAAACAATGTATGCACAACGGGCAGTTATCCTTTCCCGACTGGGAAGAACGAAGGAAGCAGATGAAACTTATCATTTATGGGAAGAAATAGGAAATGCCTACAGCAAGGACGATTATTTGATTGTTCCCTATCTGATGGACAGAAAGTTATATGATAAAGTCATAGCCATGTACATTCCGCGAGAGACTTTTCTACATGAACAAAAAGATACGGTTAATTATCACATGATGAGTGTAAAACGTGCACTGGGCAAAGCATACGAAGGTAAAAAAGACTATAAACGTGCTGCACGATACTTTGAAGAAATGGCAATTCTGACAGATAGCCTGAAAGCACGGGAACAACGAAGCTCTGCCATCGAACTTGCCACTATTTATGAAACACACGAACAAAAAGCCAAACTGGAGGAACAAAACAAACGAATAGAAAGGCGTAATGTGATGTTAATCTCAGCGTCAGGCACCATTTTTTTCTGTTACTGCTGTTTGTACGTAATATACAATATACCCGTACCATCCGACAAAAGAACAGAGTTATGGTAAAGACCATACAGGAATCGCTGAATTACAAAGAGAAATATTATGAGCTAAAAGAGCAAATGCTGCAACTGTTAGAAAGCACCCCTTCAAATGTACAGAATGCCATCGCTGCAACTGAACATAATGAAGCCGTAAAACATCCCCATACTCCCACTGACACTGATACGGAAAACAATGAGACATTAAATGAAGCCGAAGAAAGCCGTTTACTATTCGATACGCTGGATAACATTGTGACACAAAACAAATTGTTCTTAAACCCTAATTTATCACGCGAAGAATTGATGAAACTAATCCATGTGAATAAAAATCAATACGGAAAGCTGCTGAAACAAAATGTAAATATGACTACCACAGGATATATAAATAATAAGAGATTGGAATATGCCATCAAATTATTAATGGATACCCGCAATTTTACAATTACAGCTATTGCAGATGAATGTGGTATTCCGAATGCCCCCACCTTTAACAGATTATTTCGTAACAAATTTGGAATGACACCGAGCGAGTATCGCAATGGGATGAAAAACCCTGATTATATGGAAGATATGGACTGTGATGGACAAAGTGATAGATCTTTGTGACAAAATGACTGATAAAAAGCAGCAACTCCCTTTGAAAGAATCTTGACTTCGACTATCTTTGGATCATGCAAAATCAAATAACAAGCATGATTCAAAAGGTATAAATAAGAATATACATGTATTTGTTTCTAGTATTCATTTTAAAAATTAACATTTATGAAACCAGATTCTTTCAATGTTGGTAATGAAGAAAAGTTTGGAGGTTGGAGCCCGATGACACCTGTAAAAGAGGAAGATTTGAAAATCTTTAATGATGCTCTGGATGGATTGAAGGGTGTAACCTATGTTCCTGAAAGTGTTTCCAAACAAATAGTGGCAGGCATCAATTACCGTTTCCTTTGTTCAGCTACCTCTATTACAGATCCTCACACACATTATCAAGCAATGGTAGGGATATTCTTTGATGCAAAAACTCAAAGAGTCTTATTGACAGATATTACACGCATAGATTGACAAATGCAATGTAAATGAAGTACAAAAGACAAAGAGAAAGAAGATTGTAAGAATCTTTATCTCTTTGTTTTTATGTCGTAAACAGGTTCCGTCTAATATCAATTTAATATGAGAATAAGAAAAGAAACTGGAAATATAAAAGACTCAAATCGGGCTCGAATATTTGATATTTCGGAGTTTTCTATAGATGATGGTCCAGGCAAAAGAATCGTCGTTTATTTTCAAGGGTGTAAGATACATTGTACATGGTGCCATTCACCACATTCCCAACTTGATAAATCCCCACTATTATTTAATCGGAATCTCTGTAAAAAGTGTAAACGCTGCGTCACTGCCTGTCCCCATAATGTTCACAGATTTGAAGGAAACAAACATATCGTGGATAGAACATTATGTCGTCAATGTGGCATATGCATTGCTCAATGTCCTTGTAGTATAGAAGGTGTAAACGGGAGTGCACTGCATTTGCCCACTATCACAACCAGCATATCAAACCTTTATCACCAGATAGAACCTTACATCCATATAGTAAGAAAGAATGGAGGAATTACTTTATCAGGTGGAGAAGCATTATTGCAGTTTGAAGCCGCAAAAGAACTGCTGATAGAATGCATAAAACACGACTATCACACAGCTGTAGAAACTTCCGGTCTACTCCCGATATCCCTTTATAGCCAAATTCAACCATTTGTCAAATTATGGCTTTTCGGCATAAGGGTAACTACAGGAAATAATGTATCACACTTTGCTCATATCGATAAAGTTTTGCACTATTTAATACAAGAAAAGGCAACTATATTACCTAGGATTCCGATGGTACCAGGAGTATTCGACAAAGATGAAATATTAATTCAGATAAAAGAATTGCTGAATAAGTATTCCATCGACACAGTGTGCCTTCTTCCATGGAACAAAGATTTCAATCATTACTATGAAAAAGCAGATATTCCTTTAGAAATAGATGCCCCGGCACAGATTGAAGTCGAAGTATGCGAAAATAAAATAATTACGTTTTTTAAAAATAACAATTTTAGATTATATGAAAATAGATAAAGAAAAAAAAGAGTTATCCAGAGTAGAGAAGCTATATAAAGCACTGATAGACAAAGCTCTGGGAGATCGTTCCGAGGAATGGTTCACAACAGAAATGTTTGATGACGTAGTAAAAGAAAGAGATCCCAACGAAAGATTCCCTTTGTGGAAACCTATCGAAAAATGTTCAGTTATCGTCCGACGTGCTATTGCCATTGACCGCATGTTGATAGCAATGACCGATGAAAAAAACAGTCTAAAGACACATACTGCCGACATATTGGAAGGTGATTTGTTACTAGGCAATATGCCGATGGGATCTAATGGTCTAGGTAAAATGCCCCCCGTTTCCTGACAGATGACGAGCTACGTGCTGGGTCTATCACGAACCGCAACGCAGCCTCACTATTCGGACATAACTCTATGAACTATGAAGAATTACTGAGAAACGGACTACTAAAAAATAGCTTTCTGTTCTGCCAAACTTGACGAACTGGCTCCACTTATCAATAAAGAAAAGAAAGAGGTAAACGATGCAGAGAAAAACTATGAAAAATTCCGCTGTAACCCCTCTACCAAAGACGAATTAAAAGAAGCACTCCGAATATTAAGAGAAAAAGAAGGTTCACTGATTGAAAAGAAAAAGAAGTTCGACTTTTATTGGGCTGTAAAATTGGCATGCAAAGCTGTAATAGACTATGCAAACCGTTTTGCAACACTTGCAGAAAAAGAGGCTGAGAAGCATCCCAGACGTTCCGGCGAATTATTGGAACTGGCGCGAATTGCCCGCAAAGTACCTGCACAACCTGCCGATACCTTTCATGAAGCCATGCAAAGTATTTGTTTTTTCCACATAGCACTCCATGCATCCATGAACTTCATTTCTTTGGGACGTCTAGACCAAGTACTGAACCCTTATCTGGAGAAGGAAAAAATAAAGAAAAAGCCTTGGAAATATTTGAATGCTTCATATTGAAATGTGCGGCGCGATTGAATCTGACTTCCCAATATCTGATAAAGCAAGATCATGTAGACTATGCAACCGTACTGGGAACACATCCTTATTATATTGACCAGAAAGCAGGTGTAAATAATTTCCTTCAAAACATCATTGTAGGAGGCAAAAAGCCGGATGGAACAGATGCGACCAACGAATGTACCTACCTTATCATCAAAGCTGTGGAAGAGGTCAATCTGACAGCTCCGGGTATCTATGTACGCATACATAAGAAGAGTCCCGAAAAGTTGATAAATATGATTTCCTCATCTATATTCCGGACAAAAAACAATCCCTCACTATTGAATGATGAAGTGATGATACCAGCCTTGTACAACGCCTTGATACAAGATGAAGAAGATACGCCAGAAACTCGAAAGAAGATGAAAGAACTTGCCAACGATTATTGTGTGGACGGTTGTTGGGAACCCATTCTTAACGGAAAATCGGACTGGACTTTTGCTATGATGGTGGGTATGCAGGCAGTGGAATCGGCTTTGAACCAAGGTGCATCACTGAAAAAAGACGATGCTTTGTTCCGAGGAGCCAAAGTATCTCCTACGACTCCTGTTCCAAAAGATTTCTCCGATGTTATGAAATATTTAGAAATGCACTTGCAATTCTTTGTAGATCAAGCAATCATGTCCTTATTCATGTATTATATGATTGATGAGAATGCTGCACCTTCTCCCCTATTTTCGGCATACCTGGAAGGATGCATGGAAAAAGGACTGGATAAGACCTCAGGTGGTGCAAACCATAACCTAGGTGGAATTGTGCTGGGTTCTGTTCCCGATATGGTTAACCAACTGGCAGCCATCCGTCTATGGGTGTACGAAGAAAACAAATATACGCTGGAACAGGTGTGCGAAGCTATCCGCGAAAATTTCGGAGTAGGCAACACTTCATTGCCAAAAGAAAAGCTCAAACTTTACGAAAACATCCGAATTGATTTTGACACCAACTCTCCCAAATTCGGGGATAGTGATGTGGAAGCTGATAGATTGACTTGCGATATTCTAGATATATTTGAACGTTGCGTGAAGAATTCGGCAGAATTCGGCAAAAAGCTGTTCCAAGACGAAGCGCCCGAAAAAGAATGGAGAAAAATAGCTTCACTACGTGCGCTGGCCGGTTATTATGGACTTCCATTAGGTAAAACATTTAATATAAAGATGAAAATAACCGCCGGTCTAGGTACTTTTGAGCAATATAACTGGCAAGGACGTGGAATTGCTGCCTCGGCCAATCGAGGAAACGGAGAGCCTATAGCTCCTAATTTCTCGCCGGTGCCGGGCACCACACATGCCGGTATTTTAGGAGTTATGAATTCTTTGTCCAAATTCAGACTGGAAATGTTCGCCGCCGGAACCATCACCGATGTATGCCTGAACGACGATTGCGCAACAGAAGATATCATAAGAGAAATTGTGTGCGAATTTATTCACAGATATGGCGCTATGATGACTGTAGCTATCGGCACAAAGGCAAAGTATGATGAAATTTATGAAATAGCCAAAGAAGCATTAAAAGATCCGGCTTCAAAAGCCAATCAAGAGTTGGCCCGATATGCAGATATCAATGTCCGAATCGGAGGTTGGCAAACTCCTTTCATAACGCTTCCATTGGATCATATGAAGAATTATACCAACCGACCTGTAGATATGTAATTATAAAATAGAAAATAATGAGAACAAATAAAATGAGAACGCTAGGGGTAGCTCTATCAACCATCTTCCTATTGGCTTGCCAACCGAAAGATCCGCTACCCTCATGGAATCAGACAGAAATAAAAAATACACTGATAGAATATATCAGTAATCAAGCAGCCCAGATACCGGAGGAAGACCGCATAGCCGTATTCGATATGGATGGAACCATCTCCTGCGAAACACCTTTATGGTTTGAAATGGCAGTTGCCGTGCAGGGAATGAATGACCAGTTGGCAAAAGATCCTTCATTGGAACAATTTACCGAATATCAATATGCTAAAAAACTATCCATAAATCCGGCAGACACCACTGTTTTAAATCATTGGGTAGTAGAAGATGCCAACTATCTGGATTCTATTATAATGAAAGCCTTTGATCAGATGGATCACGAAAAGTATATCCAATATGCCCGTGATTATCTGACCACAGCAAAAGCTCCTAAATATGACATGCCATATGGAGAAATGTTCTATCAACCTATGTTGGAACTGATTGAATTTATGAAACAAAACAGATTCCAGATATACATTGTATCCGGCTCCATGCAAGGGGTGATATGGAGTATATGCCCTCAAACAATAGGTTTTGACAGGCAACATCTTATAGGTACCACTCAAGCGCTTTCTCCTATTTACCCCAAGGACAAAGAAGCCTCTTTCATTATACAGAAGTCCATTTACCAGCCCAAGAATGACGGAGATGGAAAAACCAGAAATATTTATAACCGTTTAGGCAAAATACCGGTAATGGCAGTAGGTAATACGACAGGAGATTTTGGAATGTTCCATCTCGTTTCTACCAGTAAATATCCTCACTTGGCAATGATGATAAATCACGATGATGCCCAAAGAGAATATGATTATGAACCATATCATGGTACAGCTGTGCCCAACTGGCAAGATTCTCTACGCATAAACAAATGGATACAGGCAGATATGTCGAAAGAGTTCAAGACTGTATGGATGAATAAAAAATAAAGCATCCCAATAGTCTTATAGCAAAAAGTAATGGAAAAATAAAAGTTGCAAACTGTTCATTCTTCTGTTCCATAAAACAGAAAAGTGGATGCTTTGCAGCTTCTATTTCAATGAAAAGAAACAGATCCCAATTACATTAACGCATCCATCAGCATAAATACAAGCTGCCCCAGTATGGCACCAAAAACAGGAATGCCCAATCCCATAATAACGCAAACCAAAAATGTTTTCCTCATTCCTTTTTCGTATTCCTGCCGGATTATTATCTCATCAGGTTGATTGGGATTATAGTATATCAATATATCTTCACCCAAATGATAGGATTTTGCAGTAGTTCCATTAAGGGATATGGTATGAATCATCTCCTTGCCTACAGCAAATTCAATGATGGGACGGTAATAGTTCTTCTCCAAACACCTGCTCATCCTTACACGATAACTGTCAAAGTCTACCACTTTTCCAGATGCCCTTTCTGTCTTACCCTGAGATTGGTTGACTCACAATCACCATATTAATAAGATCGTAAGATGAAAAAGAAGAACATTGTATTTCGTAGTAATCGCCTTGAGCTATTGTCTGAGTATTATCGCTCGGGCGAAAAATTATCAGCTTTTTGCGTAAAAAAATGCATCCCCCAGTCAACTTTTAACAGATGGATTCGTAACTTTGAGTCGTCCAACCCAGAGATGTCCGAAGTAATGAAACGTCAATCCCCCAAGCAAGGAGTTGAATCTGCCGATGAGATTTCTGCTCTGAAAAGTGAGATCGCCCGTCTTCAAGGCGAGCTCGAACGTGAAAAGCTCCGTGCGCATGCTTATGACACGATGATCGATGTTGCCGAAGAAATGTTCAACATCCCCATCCGAAAAAAAGCTGGCACCAAACAGTAAACAGGCTTCGTGCAGAGCATAGGCTCACTCCGGTATCCTTGCTCTGCAGTCTGTTTGGTAAGACAAAGCAAGCCTACTACAAGTACGACGACCGTTCTCTGGAGTATCTGGCCCGTGAAGAATTTGTGCTTGGATATGTAAAGCAGGTCCATGCAAAGGATCCCGGCATCGGCTGTGAAAAGCTATGGCTAATGTACCGTCAGTCCTTCGGTGAGGCGTATGCTGTCGGTCGCGACCGTTTCTGTGGCATCCTCTCCAAATACGGCCTGACCCTGCGCAACCGTTCCAACCGTCCCCGTACAACGAATTCCGGACATAACCTGCCTAAATATCCGGACTTGACCGGTAAGCTGCTTGTGGAACGTCCCAATCAATTGTGGGTGAGTGACATAACCTATATTGTAATATGGACGGATAACGAACATTATATCTTTTGTTATCTTTCCCTGATAACAGATGCGTATACTAAAGAAATCATCGGTTATTGTGTCGGTGACACTTTGGAAAGTATCTATACGGTCAAAGCTCTGGAAATGGCAATGGAACGCCTGAAGGACAATCCCGTGGCAGGACTGATACACCATTCCGACCGTGGAGTACAATATACAAGCCTCCAATACATCTCATGCCTGAAGCAGAAGCAGATACAGGTGAGCATGACAGAGACGGGGAATCCGAAGGATAATGCGGTGGCCGAGAGAGTGAATGGAATCATCAAGGGTGAGCTGCTGAGAGGAATGACTTTCCACGATATCGGGGAGGTCAGGAGAGTCGTGAAAGCTGCAATAGAGTTCTATAACAATGAACGGCCGCACATGAGTCTGGATATGATGACGCCTGCACAAGCGGCAGGGGAAAACGGAACCATCAGAAAAAGATGGGTCAGCTATAGAGAAAAACATCTGTTGCCTGAATACAAATGAGTAGAAAATATGTACTTTTGTACCGAAAAAGACCAAGAATGCCCTGCTTAGGGGCTGGAAAGAAGGGAAAAGGGGATTTTTCTCTCCTTTTTCTTCTTTCAAATCATGAAAGTAAACCATATTCAGGGATTGGAGGAAAAAAGGTCAACCCGATATAGGGATAAGAATGAAGCAAGTCAACTGAATATAGGGATAGTAAGATTTATAGTCAACTGGATAAAGAGATAAAGTAAAAAACAGTCAACCATTACCAGGGAAATACACTAGTTTATTGTATAATCACAAGTTCGATATACCATTCACAACCTGTCGAATTTGCTTAGTCACAGCTGTGACTAACTCTAACCACAGCTGTGAATAGACTTAGTCACGGTTGTGATTAGAGTTAATCACAGCTGTGGTGAAGCAAATTCGAAAGGTCGTGAATGGAATATCATATAGACAAAGGATGAAAGAGCATACGATGAAATGAAGGACATTTCAAGACGTTTTAAAAAAATATATCGGGCAATTCGGTACAAGACAGGACTTATTTACTGAAGAATGAGAGCATTGCTCTCATCTTTTTGCTTATCTCTCATACTTGCTCTCATCATTAAAACGGCTTGCACATCGGAATTGGGGCCTCAACGATGAGAGCATGAGAGATAAAATGAAAAATAAAGTTTTGTTGGAGAGGACACATTTTAGCAGAATTGCAACTATAAGAATATCAGCTATCATTTCTACAAGAAGATAGATATAAAAACAGCAAAGGCGCATTTCATCACGAAATGCGCCTCCATCTAATGTTAACTTAACCTAACCTAAAATTCTATTATCACAGTATATTAAACCTATTCTAAAACCTAACTAACCTTTTTACCTATGCAAATATAAGAGGTTTCCCTGAAAGTTATGGGAGTGAAATTGGTCAATATATAGTAGAAATCAGTCAATTAAGGGTGAATGAATCATTTCTTTTATTTTTTGACTAATTAGTAGCCCCTCTATCAAAGAAATCCAACGTCCAGCTATCCATCCATTCTACATAAGGAGTACCTTCCTGACGGAACTGAATGGGTAACCAAATGTAACGGGCATCACTGGGATGCTTGGGACGCCAGATGTCTGCCATAAAGATAAAGGCATCTTTCTTGCCATCCACCGTCAGAATATAGGTGCTCTGTCCTCCGAAAGTCAGTTCGGCATTCGGTCCCACACAGGGGTTGGGATGCTGTGTCCAAGGTCCCAAGATAGAAGAAGCAGAAAACATACGGGCTTCATTCGGCGCCCATCCGGTGCAGCCGGAAGTGATCATCCAGTAAGTGCCGTCTTTTTTGAAGATAGCAGGGGCTTCATTGTGACCGGCAGGAGCTACGCGGACGTATTTTCCGGAATGAGAAAGGTAATCGTCGCTCAGTTCGGCAATCTGCAAAGTCAGGTTTTCTTCTGAGGAGAAGATGTGATAGGCTTTACCGTCATCATCCACATAGAGGGTCATATCGCGGGACATTTGTCCGCCTTCAAAGTCACGTTTTACAATCAAGCCTTTGGCTACGGCATCATGCCATTCGGGAGTCCACCATTTCTCGTAATGCGTTGCGTCCAAGGTGTCTAAGGTGGCAATAGCCTGTTCGTCCATATCGGCAGGGTATTTTCCGGGGTTGACGCGTCCCGAAGTTATAAACCGATAAGGCCCTGTAGGGGTATCGCTGACGGCAACTCCGGCATGGGCGGCGGCATAACCTTTGCCTTTCAGTTCCAGATGGAACCACATGACGAATTTTCCGGTCTTGGCGTTGTAGATTACTTTCGGGCGTTCCAAGATGCAGCCGCGGGCAATGTCGCTGCTGTCATTATCGACTACCGGGAGTGCCACGCCTTCGTTCTTCCAGTCAGTAAGATTTTGAGAAGAATAGCACATTACGCCTACCATGGCACTGCTGGTGGTGTCGCATTTGTTTTCGCCAAACCAATAATAGGTTCCGTCGTGGTAGAGTACTCCGCCACCATGGGCGTTGATGTGTTCACCGTTATTGTCCGGCCACAGTTCGCCGGAACGGATGGGGGTTAGCGGTTCGCCGGAGCATCCGCAGAGGAGCAACAAGGTGTCTCCTAGTCCTAAAAGGATGTTTTTCATGTTGTTCATAAATAAATTGTTTTCAAAGATAAAACTTATCATAGTATATAAAAAAACAAGAGCATACTTTTTCATTCGGTATACTCTTATTCTTCTATAATCGGACTATTGTATATGTTTTGTTGCCATAAACAATTCTATCTATCAATATCCCGGATTCTGCTTCAAATCACCATCTTTATTCAACTGGACTTCAGTCAAAGGGATTGGAAGCAATGTATGGATACTGGCATCAAATCCTGTTATCACCTTATTGCTTGGAGCAGCAGGTTCCACATCTCCATTCAATTTAATACGCTCTGCCAACGTATTTGTACGCACCAAAGTAGCACGACGGTTTTCTTCACTAATCAATTCCCGGGCACGTTCATCAAGAATGAAATCTATATTTATTTGGTCAGCAGTAACTTTTCCAGCTCCTGGAGCTATAGCACGATAGTCCTTAAAGGCACGATCTCGTAATATGTTAATGTCATCAGCTGCCCCTTGTGTATTACCTTGACGGAAACGAGCCTCAGCACGAAGCAAATAAGTTTCTCCCAATCGCATCACCGGCCAGTCTTTTACAAGTGCATATCCAAAGTCGTCTGTTTCATCATAAGCTCCCCATTTAGTTGGATGAGGATAAAATACATTCAATGAATCACCCTCATGAGGTATTACCTGATCACCGGTTTTAAGAGTGATATTCTTCACACCCTTATCCTTGTCTACCAGAAAGCCTTTAGCATCAAGACCAAATTCTTTTGAGAAATTAGGTGCATTATACCACATGACACGTCGGATATTATAATTTGAATTACGAATACCCCCCTTCTCGTATAACCCATATTTCACAAAGTTACTGAGACGTAAACGTCCATTTCCACGACCACCGATTGAATCGGCATTAACCATACCATCTAACTTATGAAAAGCCGGTACCCAGTTACGGCGTTGTTGAGGATTGTCTATCGTACCCCCAATTACATCACGATTATATTCCATCTCAAAGGTCCAGATAGCTTCGGTATTTCCTTGAGAACGACGTTGATTACCCCACCGAAACATATCATGATAATAATCACCCGGTTCAGCTGCATATTTACCATAACGTTCTGAAATCAATTCATATTTGCCACTAGTAATAATAGGAGTAACAGCATCTTCTGCTTTCTTAAAATAAGAAGCATCGCGCATACCTATACGAAGATAAGCCTCACCTGCCAACTGACGCGCCATATCCTGATTGATACGGCTCTCATTCTTAGCTGCACCTACTACCGGAAGGTTGTCCATAGCAAAAACTAAGTCAGAGTCTATAACCTCATCTACTTTAGCTACGGCATCCCGAGTATAGTCTGTACGGGGAATACTGGTTGACTCTGTAATCAAAGGTACATCTCCCCAAAAAGTAACCAGCATATTGTAGGCATAAGCACGGAAGAGCATAGCTTCTGCCATAGCTGCTGCATCACCACCTTCGGTTTGAGATGCAATGATTTGGTTTGCACTGTTTATCAATTCATAAAGTTTCTCCCACAAAAAACTCACACCGGCATTCTCTGAATTCAGTTCTTGATATCTGTAGAAAGGTACTTCCACCCCTTGAGTATCACCGGGGGCACCAACATCAGTACCTACTTGCCAACATCCTACAAATCCTTGCTGGCTCGACATACCCCAAATAGCTGCATATTGACGATGCAGACCTACTAACTTTGCATTTACATCTGTTACTTCCGGACCATAGCTAGAATACATCTTCTCATCCAAGAAGCTATCGCTGCACGATGTACCACTCATTACAAGTGCAGATGCAGCAAAAGTGGTTAATAATATATTTTTAAATTTCATAGTTCTTCGTTTTTTAGAATGTTAAGTTAACACCAAATACACAACTCTTAGTCATCGGATAGTTGCTGCTATCATATACAGTTTCTCCTCTTGTAGCATCCCATGAACTGTTACCACGAGCAACCTGGCGAGCTTCAGGGTCCCAACCAATCCAGTCAGTAAACGTAAAGAGGTTACGTCCGCTTAGATAAAGTTGCAAACCACCAATACCCATTTTCTGAATCAGATGCTGCGGGAAAGTATAGCTCAATGTAATATCTTTAATACGAGTATAGCTGGCATCACTTGGGAATCCATAACCATGTTTATTTGAGTTCTTACGTAATGAACGCCATTCGTTACTCTTATTTTCCGGAGTCCAGTAGCCTATTTCAGTGGTAGTATTACGGCGTCCCATTTCATCACCTGCCATACCGATCAGTGAATTGTTCTTCTTCAATCCCTGTGTAGTCTGTATAAAGATGCTCAATGTAAAATCTTTATAGGTAAAGGTATTAGTCAAACCACCAATCCATTTCGGAGTGGTCTGTCCTTTGATTGTACGGTCATAGTCATCAATTTTTCCATCAGGAACTCCATCAGGTCCACTAATATCAGCGAGCTTCACATCACCAGCTTCGGCAATTGGATCCCAAGTCAAATGATCACCACGTGCTATTTCATCTTCTTGCCAGATACCAACCATTGTATAGTCATAAATCACACCTATCGGATG
>Ga0192245_10380_pt1 | contig 20458 bp, 14 predicted proteins | sample Koala_Koa27_M3_FD_131238 | JGI IMG/M metagenome (GOLD analysis project Ga0192245, IMG submission 131238) | Enriched cells from koala feces incubated with labeled cellulose particles, San Francisco Zoo, California, United States - Koala_Koa2-7_M3 ...
ATACCACTATCCTTATGTTCTGTACATTCCAGAATCACTTGTACCCTATTGCCTTTTGCTTTTTTTGCCATAATTTAGTATTCTCCTTTACTTTTTTATTAGCCAATAACTTTAATGCTTTTCCAATCACAATACCCCTTAGCTACCGCCTCTTTCAAAGCAGCATCCAACCCTTCCTTATTAATAATACGCAAGCCATTAGCACAAATACTAAGACTGATCCAACAATCTTGTTCTACATAATAGAACTTCTTGTTAAACAAATTCAAATCAAAAGTTCTTTTAGTTCTTCTCTTTGAGTGTGAAACATTGTTGCCAATCATGGCTTTCTTTCCGGTAATTTGACAAATCTTCGACATTTCTATCTTTTATTTTATAGTTTTTATCTATACTTACTTAAAACAGAGCGCAAAGTAAGCACTTTTATCCGTAACTAACAAGTTTTTTAATAAAATAATTCGCTGTATGATAGCATTTTTGTCTATTTCAACATTTTCTTAAGCATGCAAAGAGCATTTTCAATCGCTCTTTGAACATTCGCTCCCCGACCACAATCTTCTTCTTGCTTTAAATAAGAAAAATCATTTTTATAGGCAACAGCTATCCATATTGTACCAACAGGCTTCTCTTTCGTTCCTCCTCCTGGCCCTGCCACTCCTGAAGTAGCAATAGCACAATCAGTCTGCATAATCTCCATTACCCCCTTTGCCATTTCATACACAGTCTCACGGCTAACTGCACCAAAATGTTTTAAGGTAGCAGACTGAACATGCAACAAATTCTCTTTTACTTCATTTGAATAAGCAATAATTCCTCCCTTAAAATATCTTGAGCTACCAGGAACCGAAGTAACCAACGCAGCTATCCCCCCTCCGGTACAACTTTCAGCAGTTGAAAGCGACAAGCTCTTAACTTCCAACAATCTCCCCAACTCCCACTCTATTTCCATACACATTTTTTACTTTCAACAACTATCATAGCAATACCCTAGAATATGCAGGTGCCTCTATAGAACAAAAATCCTTATCCAAATATTTAAAATATCCAGCAATAGCAATCATTGCCGCATTATCTGTGGTATAGCTGAATTTAGGTATAAAAATCTTCCATCCATATTTCTGAGCATGTTCATAAAAAGCATTACGAAGTCCATTATTTGCAGACACTCCACCCGCAACAGCAATCTCATTTATTTTATATTGTTTTGCAGCTTTGCGCAGTTTCTCCATCAAAATATCAACAATAGTAGCTTCAAGCGAAGCCGCCAAATCAGCTTTGTGATGCTCTATAAACTCTGCATCATCGCGCAGCCAATCACGCAAAGAATATAAAAATGAAGTCTTTAGTCCACTAAAACTGTAATCCAGCCCTGAAATATGAGGCTTGCTAAATGTAAAGGCATGAGGATTACCCTGCCTTGCCAATTTATCAATAATAGGTCCTCCCGGATATCCCAGCCCCATAACCTTAGAACATTTGTCTATCGCTTCTCCCGCCGCATCATCTATAGTTTGTCCTAACACTTCCATATCATTATATGCCTTCACCAATATAATTTGCGAGTTTCCTCCAGATACGAGCAAGCAAAGGAAAGGAAAATCCGGCAGTTTACTTGGTTCATCTTTTACTCTAATAAAATGAGCTAAAACATGCCCCATCAAATGGTTGACATCAATTAGTGGGATATTTAAAGAACGTGCTAATCCCTTTGCAAAAGATACTCCCACCAATAAAGAGCCCATTAAACCAGGCCCACGTGTAAAAGCAACAGCATTTAAATCCGTTTTTGTAATCCCCGCTCTTTTTAAGGCCTCATGTACAACAGGAACTATGTTTTGTTGGTGTGCACGTGATGCCAACTCTGGAACAACTCCACCATATGCTTCATGCACAGCCTGACTAGCCACTACATTTGATAAAAGATATCCATCACAAATAACCGCAGCTGAAGTATCATCACAAGACGACTCTATTCCTAATATAACTGTACTCATATACGTCTTCTAACATTTATTGTTGCAAAAGTAATGATAAAAGTAGATTCATTACGTAATATTTTCTATTTTTGTTGGCACGAACATTAAGATTAATTACGCCATCAAGAAATTTAAGAAAACAGCACGTTGGATCATCGGTATTTTATTGAGTGTTTATATCGGTGTTATTCTGTTACTAAACATACCCTATGTTCAGCAACAGTTTTCAACTTTTATCGCTCAAGAACTAAGCCAAGCAATGCACAGCAAACTTACGATAGGCCGTATAGACATGGGGCTTCTCAACCGTATCATTATTAATGACCTATTACTTAATGACCAATCAGGCAAAGAAATGCTAAAAGTAACCCGTCTATCGGTAAAATTGGATTTACTTTCTTTGTTTGACGGAAGAATCTCTATCAGCAATGTACAATTATTTGGATTTGATATAAACTTAACCAAGGAGACTCCTAATGAACGCGCCAATTTTCATTTCGTTTTAGATGCTTTTAGCCCTCAAGATACATTGCATAGAAGTCCCAAACTAGATATACGCATTAATTCGTTGTTGATAAGAAGAGGAAAACTTTCTTATGATGTGTTTTCTGAGCCCCAAACACCGGGTAAGTTTAATCCCAATCACATCAATTTACACAACATTATAGCTAATATTTCGTTAAAATCTTTGCGAAACGACTCTATAAATGCCGCAATAAAACGGTTGAGTATTGAAGACTTGAATTCTGGTTTTGAATTAAAAAAATTAAGTTTTAAAATCATTGGAAATAATCATGGGATGCATATTAATAATTTCAAAATAGGCTTACCATACACAACACTTGCATTGGATACAATACAAATTACTTATGATAAAATTGATGATTTCAAAAACTTTACAGACAAAGTTCATTTTTCATTCCACATCCAACCATCAAAAATTTCATTAAGCGACTTTTCAGCTTTCATACCAATTTTTACACAATTTAAAGAAAGTATGTTGATTGAAACAACTGTCAATGGGACTATAAATCAATTGAATTGCCCTCTATTCATACTTTCAGCCTCAAATAATCATTTCAATATACATGGAAATGTTTCTTTACAAGATTTATCACAACCATCAGACGCTTATATATATGGCAGTTTATCACGTCTATATGCAGATCCTGAAGGAATATCATTTCTAATGCGTAATTTGACTAATAGTACCGTACCCACTACGCTACACAACATTGGAACAATCTTATTTCAAGGAAATATCTCAGGTTATTTCACAGACCTCGTTACATACGGACAAATACATACAGATTTAGGAACAATTAAAACTGACCTCAAGCTTAGCACCCATAATAAAAAAGGAACATTCTCTTACTCTGGCTCAATAAAAACACAACATTTCAATTTAGGGAAAATGTTGTCCAATAACAAAATTGGAGAGACAAGTTTCAATTTACAGGTAAACGGCAACCATACTCCCAGGCAATATCCATCCATTGTAATGAAAGGCTTAATATCAGCTATTAATTATAGTGGATACACCTATCATAACATCACTTTAGATGGAGAATACAAACAAGGTGGATTTACAGGAAAAGCAGCTTTAAATGACGAAAATGGAACAGTCATATTAAATGGATCTATCAATACCACCACTCGGATTCCAACCTTCAATTTTTTAGCCAATGTCGAACGAATACGCCCACATGCACTCAAATTAACATCAAAATATCCTAATACAGAATTTTCAGTCAAAGTAAGGGCCGATTTTATTGGCAACTCTATTGATAATATGAAAGGAGAGATAAATGTCGATAGTTTGCTTTTCACTGCTCCTACTACTAGTTATTTTATGGACAATTTTAAAATTGTCGCCAAACAAATAGAAGATGGACAAAATCAGCTTGCCTTTATTTCTACTTTTCTAAAAGGTAGCATTGAAGGCATCTATTCTTATCGCACATTGCCAACTAGCATTCTAGGGATTATACAGCGTTACGTTCCATCATTAATACAAATGAAAAAGAAGGAAACTAAAAATAATTTCCATTTCAATTTTCACATATATGACACTGAGTTATTTTCATCCATTCTCAATATACCATTAAAAATATATACTCACTCCAATATTAATGGTTATTTTAACGACCAAACTGGCCGATTGCGTATAGAAGGATATTTTCCTCGTTTACAATATAATAATAAGTTTATAGAATCAGCAATGGTAATCTGTGAAAACCCATATAATGAATTTCATACCCATCTGCGTTTTACCCACCGCAAAGAAAATAATTCTATAAACATTTCAATAGAAGCTCAAGCTGAAAACGACCGCGTAAACGCAACTTTAAATTGGGGGAATAGCAGTGCTAATACTTATAGTGGCAAACTAGCTACTATAACACAGTTCTTCCGACAAAACGATTCCATAAACACAATACCCAAACGCAAAAGACGTCCTTTATCTCATCCTTCTTTAAAAACCGTTATAAATATACAAAGGACTAATGTTATACTTAATGATACATTATGGGAAATTAGCCCCTCTCATATTGTCATTGATTCAGGTAAAATACACATTAGTAATTTTCATTTCAGCCATCAAGAACGTCACCTACATATCGACGGAACACTTTCCAAGCAACCAGAAGATACAATCCGCATCAATTTGCAAAAAATAAATATCGGATATGTATTCGATATAGCCAATTTAGGGGTCAATTTTCAAGGCGAAGCAACTGGTCCTGCTTTAGCTAGCAATGTTTTTGATAAACCTACAATGCATACAGACCTTTATATACACAACTTAGGACTTAACGATGGCCTATTAGGCGATGCCAATATACATGGCGAATGGCACCATGATGTAAAAGGAATTTGGTTAGAAGCAAATATTCAAGAAAAAAATACCGCACACACACATGTAAAAGGTTATATCTATCCCATAAAACCAACAAGTGCACTTGATTTACAAATCGAAGCTCATAATACCAACCTAAAGTTCATTCATTATTATATGAACAGTATTACTCCCGAATTTTACGGTAGAGCTACCGGTAACATCCATTTTTATGGAAAATTTAAGGCTCTTTCCATGCAAGGGCAAGTCATCGGTAATGCTTCAATGAAAGTTGATGCACTTAACACCACTTTTTCCATCCAAGACAGTATTTATATTGAACCAAAAGGATTAACATTTCAGAATAATCGCATTTATGATTCTGAAGGTCATCAAGGTACAATGAGTGGATATTTACGTTACCAACATTTCAAGCACTTGAAATACAATTTTGACTTTAATGTAAACAATATGCTTGTGATGAATACGCAAGAGTCAACCGAATATCCATTCTATGGAACAGTATACGGAACAGGAAATGCAACTATTGCAGGAAACGAACGTGATGGTGTGAATATTAATGTAGCAATGACAACAAATCGGAATACCATCTTTACATATATAAAGGATAATGTATCATCGGCCGTAAGTAGCCAATTCATAAAGTTTATAGATAAAACGCCTCGTCGTATTGTACAAGATACATTACTCTTATCCGATTTTGAACGTGCACGTCAGGAACTTGAAATTGAGCAGAACGATACAGATATAAAATTAAATCTTATTATTGACGCAACTCCCGATGCCACAATGAGAATCATCATGGATCCTGTGGCCGGTGATTATATTAGTGGACGAGGAACAGGAAATATCCGTACCGAGTTCTACAATAAAGGTGATGTTAAAATGTTTGGAAACTACCATATCAGCCAAGGCATATACAAATTTAGCCTTCAAGAAGTTATTCGCAAAGATTTTATCATTAAAGAAGGGAGCAATATTTCCTTTAATGGGTCTCCTCTTGATGCCATATTAGACATAAATGCCAGTTATACAGTAAATTCCGTTTCACTCAATGATCTGATGCCAAGTAGCAGTGTATTAGGGACAGAACAAACCAACGTAAAAGCAAATTGTTTAATGAGCTTATCAGGACAATTAACTTCCCCAACTATCAAAATGGATTTAGAATTCCCAAACGAACGCGATGAGATACAAACCCTTGTACATAGTTATATATCTACGGATGAAGAAATGAATATGCAAATTCTATATTTGCTTAGTATTGGAAAATTTTATGCTCCTGAAAATATAGGCGGAACACAAAACTCCAATATGATGTCCAGTGTATTGTCGTCTACCCTTTCCGGTCAATTAAGCAATGCGCTATCCAACATTATAGATAACAATAATTGGAATGTTGGAACCAACCTTAGTACAGGTGAAAGAGGATGGACTGATGTAGAGTTTGAAGGAATGCTTTCTGGCCAATTACTAAACAACCGTTTGCTGATCAATGGTAATTTTGGCTATAGAGACAATCCTTTATCCAACACAAACTTTGTCGGTGATTTTGAAGCTGAATGGTTAGTAAATCGCTCTGGAACAATACGATTAAAAGCATATAATGAAACAAATGACCGTTATTATACACGTACCAATTTAACAACCCAAGGAATTGGAATTATCTTTAAAAAAGATTTTAACAAATGGAATGAACTCCTATTCTGGAACAAATGGAAGCTAAAACAGCTCAGTAAAAAAAGGGAATCCTCCCAAAAATAATTTTTCTCTTCATTTAGAAATATTCCGTAAACGACACAAAATTGCATAACTTATTAATATACAACACGTTGCAAGAAACAACTCGTTCATAGAACACATATCTTTCAAAGATGCATACGCCTGAAGATGCATACGCCTGAAATACTGTATTGCATACAGCCGAAGTCCATGAGCATGAGAGTAAGTACGCTATTCCATATAAGCTAACAGTTTTCTTTCATAATCTTCTTCATTTTGCAAATCTATAAAATAAAAAATACGAGACTCAAACTTGAATCCCGTATTTTCCATTTACACAAAATATTTTATAGTGCCAAAATTCAATTAGTATTCCACTTCCTTACTGGCCTATACAGTGATAAATGAATCCTTGTTCTTCCATTTCTTTTTTGTCATAAATATTACGTCCATCCAAAACGAGAGGTTGACGCATTGTTTTCTTCACAACTGCCCATGATGGCAAACGAAATTCCTTCCACTCTGTTAATAATAACAACGCATCAGCATCCAACACAGCGTCATATAAGTCATTCGCATAATAAATAGCACCACCTACTCTCCTACGGCATTCATCCATTGCTACAGGATCATAAGCACGGATTACACAACCAGCAGCCTGCAATTTTTCTATCAATACCAAGGCTGGTGCCTCACGCATATCATCAGTTTCCGGTTTAAAAGCCAGCCCCCATAGAGCAACAGTTTTACTTTGCAAGTTGTCATTAAAACATCTTTTAAGTTTTTCAAACAAAATACCTTTTTGATATTCATTCACCTCTTCTACGGCACGGAGTACACGCATGTTATATCCATTTTGCTCTGCTGTCTTAATCAAAGCTTTAACATCCTTTGGAAAACAGGAACCGCCATAACCGATGCCAGGATAAAGAAACTTTCGCCCAATACGGGTATCCGCACCAATACCACTCCTTACCATATTTACATCAGCCCCTACCAACTCACAAAGATTTGCAATATCATTCATGAAACTAATACGCGTAGCCAACATGGAATTTGCTGCATATTTCGTCATTTCGGCTGACGGTATATCCATAAATATTACGCGGAAATTGTTCAAAAGAAAAGGCTTATATAACTTAGTCATTAGTTTCTGGGCGCGGGCAGACTCTACACCTACTACCACCCGATCAGGACTCATAAAATCATTAACAGCATTTCCTTCTTTCAAAAACTCCGGATTAGACGCAACATCAAAATCTATTTGAACACCTCTTTTATCCAATTCTTCTTGAATTGCTGCACGTACCTTACATGCCGTACCTACAGGAACTGTACTTTTGGTCACAACCAATATGTACTTTTGCATATTCCTACCAATAGTATGTGCCACTTGTAGTACATAACTCAAATCTGCACTTCCATCTTCATCTGGAGGAGTACCTACAGCACTGAATACTACCTCCACTTCACTAAGACATTCTTCCAAAGAAGTGGTGAAACTTAAACGCCCAACCTTCACATTTCGGTTAACCATCTCCTCCAATCCATTCTCATAGATTGGAATAACACCTTTTTTTAAAGCTTCAATCTTTTCTTTATTTGTATCAACGCAAATAACTTTTACGCCAATTTCTGCAAAACAGGTGCCAGTCACCAAACCAACATACCCCGTACCAACAATCGCTATTTTCATATATCTTACTATTCAAAATAAACTGCATCCTTAAATGCTACTGCTTTTTTATCTTTATCTGACAATAAAAGTTGCGTTTCAGGCAAAGGCCAATCAATTCCAATTGTTTTATCATCGTAACGAATAGAAGCTTCTGCCTGAGGTATATATGCATTATCAACTTTATAAGTAAATACAGCCTCTTCACTCAATACTAAAAAGCCATGTGCAAACCCACGGGGTATATAAAACTGACGTCTATTTTCGTCACTTAGCTCTACACTGACGTATTTTCCAAACGTAGACGAAGACTGACGCAAATCTACAGCTACATCCAACACTTTACCTTTTAAAACACGTATCAATTTAGCTTGACTGTATTCACCTTTCTGATAGTGTAATCCACGCAATACCCCATAAAAAGATTTAGACTCATTGTCCTGTACAAAATGCACCTCACCTATCTGCGCGCAAAATTCTTCTTCCTTAAAGGCTTCCATGAAATAGCCACGTGCATCAGAAAAAACCTTGGGCTCTATCAGCCATACTCCATCAATCTCAGTCTGTATATAGTTCATTTTTCATAAAATGTTTAGATAATATGCAAAGGTAAAAAAATCCCCCGATATCAGTCATTATCAGCATACAGTTTTTATCGTATTCCATTTGTCACTTTAATATTTTATTTCCGGCACAAGAAAATACAGCATTCATAAGCAATGAAAAATAAAAGTTAGAAGACAATACATATTTTCACTATTCTGCCATTGTTTACATAATAACAAAACAAAAGTAAATTCATCCCTCACATAGCTTCCATAATAAAAGAAAAATGCTTATTTTTGTCTGTAGTAAACCAACACAATGAACATCATGAAGACATATAAAATAGGTATTATCGGCGCCGGACATATAGCAGAAAAAATGGCATCCACCATTAATCAAATGAAAAATGCAGAAACCTATGCTATCGCTTCACGTCAATTAGAGAAAGCAAAAAACTTTGCGTTAAAATATGATATAAAACAAGCTTATGGTTCCTATAAAGAATTAGCCGAAGACAACAATGTCGACCTTGTTTACATCGCCACTCCTCACTCTCTACATTATGAACATGCCCGTCTCTGCATTGAACACGGTAAGCCGGTACTTTGCGAAAAAGCATTTACCGCCAATGCCACGCAAGCCAAAAAGTTATTGAATTTTGCCCATGAAAAACAAATATTCATCACCGAAGCCATTTGGACACGATTCATGCCATTTTCCAAAACCATACGTCAAATATTGGATGACGGAATCATAGGAAAGCCAATGACATTGACTGCCAGTCTCAGCTACCCCATTGTCAACAAAGAACGTATTATCAAACCCGAACTAGCCGGTGGAGCATTATTGGATATAGGATTATACCCCATTAATTTTGCCCTTATGTGTTTTGGCCATGATATTAAAGACATAAATTCTGCATGCATCAAGACCAATACTGGTGTTGATGCACAGAACAGCATCACATTCATTTATAACGACGGCAGAATGGCTGTAATGCAAAGCAACATTTATTGTGCCGGCGATCGCCAAGGCATAATATGCGGAAACAAAGGCTACATTGTTATTGATAATATAAACAACCCTCAAAAGGCATCGATTTACACTGAAGGACATTCGCTCATTAAGACACTTATGTGTCCCCAGCAAATCAGTGGCTATGAATATGAAGTATACGCTAGCATTGATGCATTAGAACATGGCGCTTTAGAATGTAATGACATGCCTCACAAAGAGACTTTGTATGTTATGCAAATGCTCGACAAATTACGCTACGAATGGGGAGTACATTTCCCTATGGATAATTGTTTATAATTTCTTGCAAAGAAAAATGTTTCAAAACTGGTATATTTGTAACATTTGAACTATTTTTGTAACATGGTAGGATTGGAACAACATATAGAATGGCTTTTACAGGACAATGATTGCGTAATTGTTCCTGGATTGGGAGGATTTATCACCCATTATACACCGGCAAAAAGAGTAACCAAAGAGAACTGTTTTTTGCCTCCAATGCGTATTGTCGGTTTTAACCCACAACTAAAACTTAATGACGGTTTATTAGTACAGTCGTTTATGACCGTACACCATATAAAATTCTCTGAAGCCTGTCAGAAAATAACAATCGCTGTAAATAAGTTACTAACCCAATTACATGAAAGTGGCAAAGTCTCCATTGGAAACATAGGAGAACTCCATCTATCCATACACGGAACATATCGTTTTATCCCCTTTGACCGCCAACTATCAGCTCCTGGTTTATATGGACTAGCCAGTTTTGAAATGAATGAATTAAAAGACCTTAAACAGGCTGTAGTTCCCAATTTAAGAACTTTGAATCCGGTTTCTCCACAAAAAAGAAGATATAGTTTCAAGTTCAAGACATCATATTTATCCAATGCAGTAGCAATGATTGCCATTATTGCCCTTTTCTTTTTTCTGCCAACTCCAATTGAAAACACAGAAATTGCAGCAGAGAATTATGCCCAGTTACTACCTAACGACATTTTAGCAAAACTCGAAAAGCAGTCTTTGGCTATCGCGCCGATCATTATAAAAAACGACAAAGCAGGCCAAAGCAACTATACCATAACTCAAAGCAACCAGCAGACAAATTCTTCTCAAAAGAAAAGAGTTAAGCCTGTAGCCGTAAAAGAAATAAAAGTAACCAAAGCAGAATCCGAAACAATACAGAAGGAAAGTCCTACAGAAGCTGTGCATGCTACCCAGATTTCGCCAGAAAAATATTCAAAAACAAGTGTATCACCTGATAAAAAATATCATATCATCGTAGCCAGTGTAAGTACAGAACAAGACGCAAAGGCAATGGCAGAACAACTAACCAAGCAAGGCTATACCGAAGCTAAAGCCATCATAGGCAATGGGAAAATGCGTGTTGGCATAAATTCATTTGCAACCGAAGGCGAAGCTTATCGGTACGTAAATGAACTTCGCAAAAATGCAAATTACCAACAAGCATGGGTATTAAAACAATAATCACACTTTTTTTGGAGTAGATAAAAAGATTTCTTTATAATGAAACGTATCCGTTGCCCCAAATGTGAGCATTACCTAACATTTGACGAGACCAAATACAGTGAAGGACAGTCGCTTGTCTTCATATGCGACCAATGTAAAAAACAATTTAGTATCCGTTTGGGTAAAACTCAAATGAAAACTCCCCCAAAAGAAGAAAAATTCAACGAAGATGAATTTAAGCATGCATATGGAAGCATAACCGTTATAGAAAATGTATTTGGATTCAAACAAGTGCTACCTTTGCAAGAAGGAGATAATATCATAGGACGCCGATGTGTTGGTACTATTATCAATGTTCCTATTGAAAGTTCGGACATGAGCATGGACCGAAGACATTGCATCATTAATGTCAAACGTAACAAACAAGGAAGATTCATATATACCTTACGAGATGCACCCAGCCTTACCGGCACATTTCTTAATAACGAAATTCTGAATGATAAGGATCGTGTGTGTATAGAAGATGGCGCCATTGTTACTATTGGAGCTACAACATTCATTCTACACACAGCAGAATAAAACGAAAATAAAAAGTTAGTCCAAAACCGTTCATTCCTAAGTGGAAGATTAATATTCTCGTTCACTTTTCTTATATTTGCCGACAATTTTTTCAGCATGTGGCAATTTGCCATTAAAAACACTTAGGATGAAAGTTAGATTTATAAGTTTAGCAAGCGGCAGCAGCGGTAACTGTTATTATATAGGAACGGAAGACTATGGCATACTTATTGATGCTGGTATTGCCGTACGTACCATAAAAAAAAATCTGAAAGAAGTGGGGATTGGGTTGGAAACAATTCAAGGAGTATTTATAACCCACGACCACGCAGACCATATCAAAGCCGTAGGTGGCTTAGGGGAAAAATTAAACATACCCATTTACACAACAGCTCGTATTCATGAAGGTATAAACCGTAGCTACTGTATGACGGAAAAGCTGCATTCATCTGTCCGCTATCTGGAAAAAAATCAGCCAATGCACCTCAAAGATTTTATAATCGAATCGTTCGAGGTTCCACATGATGGCACAGACAATGTTGGTTACTGCATAGAAATTGATGGAAAAACCTTCTCATTTCTCACAGATTTGGGAGAAATCACTCCCACAGCAGCAGACTATATACGTAAGGCAAACTATCTCATACTGGAAGCGAATTATGACGAAGAAATGTTAAAGATGGGTACATATCCTTTATATCTGAAAGAACGCATAGCAAGCCACACCGGACACATGAGTAATACAGATACCGCCAATTTCCTGGCAAACAACATAAGCGAACACCTCAAATACATTTGGCTTTGCCATTTAAGCAAAGACAACAATCACCCGGAATTAGCATACAAAACTGTAGAATGGAAACTAAAAGAAAAAGGCATTGTCGTAGGAAGGGACTTGTATTTATGTGCATTAAAGCGTACCACCCCCTCTGAATTATATGAATTTGAATAAAATAGCCTCACTTAAACAAAAAAAGTATATTTTCTATTTGAATATAGAAAAAAGAACTACCTTTGCACCCGCAAATAAAAAACGCACTCTTAGCTCAGTTGGTAGAGCAACTGACTCTTAATCAGTGGGTCCAGGGTTCGAATCCCTGAGGGTGTACAAAACAAATTAAAAAAAATCAGATAGGAAGAGAACTGAAGAGCGGTTTTCTTCCTTTTTTTATACTTGCCCAGCTTTATTCCAATCTGATATTGCCCACCTGCCACTACCTACTTTAGCACTCCTAACTATGGACTTTAGAAACATAAAGAGGGATATTAGCTTTCTAAAGAGGGAGTTTATATGTTTTTTATGAAAGCTGAGAACAAAACACACCTACAAAATGTTTGTTGGACAGAAAATACATTACATCTTGAATATAAAAAACAACTAAGCAAATGAAGGAAATTACTTTGATTGTCTTTCTACTAGGCAGCATATTCTTTACAGCCTGTACACAAGACGAATGGAATGAAACAGCAAATGCAGAAATGGCAGAAGCAATTTTCAAGTTGCACAACGCAGTATGTGAAGGAAATACATCACGCTCCACCACTCTGGAAGAAGCACGATACGATCGGCTGGAACACTATATTGTGGACGAACAGGGTAACTGTATAGACAATATAAAAAGCAAATATAATACTACAACTGCTGAGATTCATGTAGAAGGTTTGCATGAAGGAAACTACTTATTACTTGTGCTTGGCATCAAAGGTGATGAAAGTAAAGACTGTGCGGAAATTCATAAATTGAACAGGATAACTGACACCTGGCTAACTTTTCCAAAAGATTTGCATAAGCCACTGGATGCTGAATATTTCTATTCACAAACCCCATTCACAGTGTCTTTGAATCAAACTGAGAGTGGACAGCAAGAAGTTGCGACAATACGCCAACATGTGGAACAAAAGCGCATTATTAGTAAAATCAATTTTGATTTTCAATACAACAACCCTTATGTCCGGAATGCTGTTACAGAAATAACGGCATCGCTAAAACAGGCACGCTTTTACACCACATTGTTAGGAAACGGTAACCCTACCGGTGAAAGTGATAATATCATAGAAGACATCGACCTCAACTATAATGCCAACTATTATTTTATGCCACTGCTGCCCAATGCATCATTGGAGGGTGAAATAACCATGCACACCCGAAACTACTTGGACTATGAGGTTCAACAAACATATTCTTTCAGATTAAACGAAATGAAAGCCAATCATATCCATCAGATAAACACACACATCAATCACCCCGACGATAGATCAGCTGTCATGTTTTTGACAGAAACGGCTTATAACGAAGGGAAATATGAAAAAATACTGCAAGACAATGAACCAAAAGAAATTTATTCAGACCCTTCTTTACGTCAATTCAATACAGCACAACCGCTTCAACTGGAATTTACAACAGAAGGTAAACTACATGTGCGCTTTTATTCACCTCGCAATCTAGGAAATGTTCTGATAAAAGCATACATTCCAGCCGTCTGCAATGAATATTTTGACATAGCATACTTTGACACAATCCCCAGTTTTGCCGATTTTTATGAAACGACTCCGCTCATTCAACGTAGTGCAATGTGCTACACTGAATCAGGCCGGCAAATCGAAGTACAACAACTGGATATTACTGCTCTTGCCAATGCACAATTCAAAATTGAATCTTCCGATCCATATTGGAGCAAACTAAAAAAAATAGAACATGGATGGAACATTTACTGGGGACTTTATGGAGGAAACCCTGATCTGGAAAACGGCGGTCCTGTTGGAAACTGGATGGGAATCCGCCCAGTGCATTGCCGTGAATCTGTTGCACTGTTTCTCAACTTTACCTATATGATTGACATGCCTGAACATGAACAGATTTTACGCGAGAATACAGACATACTTTATGATGACAACAAGAATCCTATACAAGTAGAACAAGTTTTAAGTCAAATGAGGCAAAAACGCACTTTACAAGTTGGCTTAGTCTATACAGGTAACGGAGTTCTCGGATTAGGTGGCGGAAGTACATTTGGAGCATACCAACAAGCCTGGTTTGAACATTATTGGAATACATATTCATGTAATATTATGTTTCACGAATTGGGCCATGTTATGGGATACGGACATAACAGTTCATTTACATATGGCCCATGGGCCGAAGAATTGATGAATAACTTTTATGTGCAGAATCTCAGCCAATTTCCAATAGATTCTCCTGCCTATTTAAACAGTAAAAACAACCCTAATAAATATAACTAAACATACATTATGGTAACATATATATACGACACGAAGCAAACAATATGGTTATGGATACTTCTGATATTCTGTTTATATGGATGTAACCAAGAAGAAACAGCTCAGATGGGTACACTGAACATACGTCTGCTTGCAACCGGTATGTCAACAGGAGAAACTACCGACTCCGAATATCAGATAAACGAAATAGCAGGCTTTCTTTTTGAAAACGGAATTTTAAAAGAAAAGCTTACTAACTTGATCCTTGGCGAAAACGGTATGCTTAGCCTGCAACCAAATCAAATGTATGGAGACGTATATCTTATAGCCAATGCTTCAAGAGCCATCTCAAATAGTAAGTTCATAATTGGAGAAACAAATCTTGAAGATTTTCTCAATGTTACTGCCAGTATCGAGGATATGACGGCAAATGGCCTTACTATGACCGGGCACATTCAGCTAAACTCCAATGCCACAACTGCTACGCTGACACGCAGTGTTTCACGCATTGACTTATATTCTCCTTTCAAAAATGTCAAGGTATATGATGTAAAAATAGACGGTATTGCAACCGAAGGCTACATCAATGTACAAGAACAACTGCATTCTCCTGAGAATTTTGCATACGAAACCTATGAGAAAAATTGTTATGAAACACCATTCGAGAATGGCAGAATCCCCCTGCTCTATTTATGTGAACAAGGAACTCAACAACACAATGTAGAAATCATTATTACAACTGACGAAGGAGCCTGGCATAGACTCAGCACTACACTCTCAAATATCAAACGAAACACAGTATATACTTTAAAAGTATATGGCAACGGAGCGGAAATGTCTGTAGAAGTTATAACCGATGATTGGGCAAACGGAAACTCAATCGAATCGGAATCGGTCTTTAAAGGATTGGTAGATAAAGAAGCATCACAATTATCCGAAGGAGTAGAAATCAGCAAAGAAGGAGACACAGTTTATGTTCCCCATTGGAAAAGCAATTTTCAATTAACTCTAAAAGGCGAAGAGCATGCCCGTTTCGTTACAAATGGGTATGTCGATGGAGTGGAGCTTACCACTCAAAGCATTACACGCACTTTGCAGCAAATAGTAAAAATCAACATCAACAGCTCGCAAAAAATGCCAGGAAGTGTACAAGAGTATATTTACCTAGACACCTACTTGAATCACACTCATACAGGAAGAGTTGTGTTGGTATTTAGACCGAATCCCATTCAACTCACAGGTAAAGTACATTTCGATGCCAATGGAATATGTAACTTCAATCAATATGTAGACGGTGAACTGGCATTAATTAATATACCCTCTGACAAAAAGATTGGCTTATACATTGATCCACAAGAAGCACCATGGCTAAAGATTGAAAAAACTGATGATGAAAGTACAACATACCGCATCATTGCCGGATGGAAACCGAATGATCCAAGTGCAGACGGACGCATACAGGAAGCAAACTTAATTATCACAGACAACAATGGCAACCAACAAGAAACGTATACCATCAAACGCCAAAACTGGGGCCTTCCTGTCGTAAATATTAATGGTACGTGGTGGTGCAAATACAATTTGCGCGGTAATGTTAAAACATTTTCCGACCAGATTCTAATAAAAAATGATCCAACCGCCATCGGAAACAATTTATTCGATTATTTGCAAAATTGTAATAATGATGAATTGTTACAACTACTTGGAAGCCAATATCAGGCAGGCAATCCGAATGGATTAAAGTTAACTCATGAGGATGATATTTTCTACTACGAGGATTTTAAAACAAATACCGATAATTTCGGAACAATATCCCCTACCGAAATGGCACCTGCTGGATATCAAATTCCTGACTATGATAATTTTCGATTCTTTACCTGGAATAATGACAGCAATTTGGGATATAATAATCCCGGAAATTTCAAGAATAGCCAGGGACAACAAATTGATTTTGCCGTAGCAGAACGTGAACTCATCGTAGACGGAATAAAATATGGCCCCATTGAACTATACAACTTTAATTATGAAGGTGCCCAATGGACAATTCTAGGTTTAGGACACCAATGGGATACAAAAAGTATCTCAAAAAATATAATATTACTGGCTACTTACGGAAATGGAAACAGTACATGGTTAATTGAAGGATACCCACAATACGATGGCCGAGGAAATTGGTTTAAATACACCAACCACAATGCATACAAAACCCGTACAATTCGTTGTATAAAAACACCCGTTGAATATATTTACGAATAATTGTTACAATAAAATCACCATTATACCAACAGACAATATGATGAGTCAAATAACAAAATATCTGATTGCTTTTTATACGCTATTCCTTATGTCTCTATGCATGTCGTGTACAGACGAAAAGCAGGAACAAATCACTTTCGATGGTTATAATACAGTAGTAATCACTCTATCTCCTTTCAATAACGGCGAAAATGTATCTGACGAAGAAAATGAAATTAAAAACATCCAGACATGTTTGTTTAAAAACGGACTATTAACAGACGTTTTTACAAATTTGGAAGCAATTTCTAACAATGCATACACCATACAATTAAAAGAAACTTATGGCACCTTTTATATGGTTGCCAATGTTGCTGAACTTATTGACATACAACAGTTCAAGCAACAAGGTATGACTGAAAGTGAATGGTTAACCACCAAACTAACAAATAATAGAGAAAAAGCCATCAGCTTCTTTACAGGAAAGCTCTCATTGGAAGCCTCTATAAACGGACAATCCACCCTACCCATAAAACTGGAACGCGGAGTTGCACGAATTGATCTTCAATTAGCCATTCCTTCTACAGCTTCTATAAAGCGTATCACCTTAAAAAATATCTCGCAAGAAAGCTTTTTATTTACTCCCGATAAGACAAATACATCAGGAGATGTTCCCAGAAGAGATATGGATATTACCTTTTCCTGCCCCTTATCAAAGGACTCATTGGGGGTAGCCTATGTATACGAACAGACCTCGCAACAGTCAAAAGCAATCGCTGAAATTATATCAAACGGACAGACCTATATCAAAGAAACCAATCTGCCCGACACATTAAAGCGTAATACCATATACAAATTAACGATACGAAAAGATGAAGGTTCGGAGGATTTTAAAGTAGATATTGCAGAGTGGGAAAATGGGGAAAGCATATTGCAGCCAAACTTCGATAGCCATATAACTATCAATCAAGTACAATCGGCATTACCTAATGATGTGCAAGTATCTGAATCGAATGATACTCTTTCCTTGCCTTCCCGTTTCATGAATTTCACTTTGGCTCTTGACTGTGATGATGAACTGGAATTTGCCTATTGTTCATATCCATACATAACAGTTGAACCGGCAAATCAACCAGCTTCCTATACAACCATGAATCAATTTATCATCCATAAGCCACTTCTTCCTCCAGGATATCCACAAGAAACAGCTAAAATATATTTCCGTCGCAAAGGACTGCAAAGTGTTTATGATGAAGACTGTATTGCATTTACACTGCAAGAAAATCCGATTCGAGTAGAAGGTTTATTTTTTGATCGCACAAATTACACATGCGATTTCGGATGTTATGTAGATAATGAATTGGGACAATTTGTTCTACCTGAAGATATGGAAATCGTAGCAGAGTTTGAAAATGAAGACCCTTGGATAAAAATAGAAAAAATATCAGATAATACTAATACATATCGAATATTAGGAGGCTGGAAGCCTAACGATCCCAAAGCGGATGGACGTTCACAAAAAGCCCAGCTTATTGTCCGCCGTATCACTGATAAACAGCAAACAGAAAATTATACCGTGATACGCCGTAACTATGGCCTGCCAGTAACCTATCTTAACGGGATATGGTGGTGTAGATATAATGCTATCGGGAACTCCAAAGAATTCGACGAACAGATATTAAGTGCAAATGATCCAGCCCGGTTATCAGGGAAAACAGTGCAAGAATATTTAAAGACATGTACACAAGACGAATTTCTCCTGTTATGGAATGCAGCATACGAAGGGAATACGGGCATTGCATTAAAAGCTGTATACCAAGACAATAAATTCACATTAAATGACTGGCGCAGCAGCGAATCAAACCATATTAATAAAGAAAATCCTCAAGCTTTGTCTCCAAATGGTTATGAGATGCCCACTTTTGAAGATTACAAACAAATATTTTCCAGTTTCATTATTCCCACTAACTGGAGTGGGTTTAATCCTCAAAACGGTGGTGGAGACTATCGCTGCGAAATAATCCTTGAAAAACGCAGTGGCATACAACTGGACGGACATGACTTAAATGAGCTATGGGCCTTTTCCATACGTAGCATAAAAGAAAATGGTGAAGAGCCATTGACTTTTTATGGTGTAGGATGCCAATGGGACAGCAACGGAATTAACAGTAACTGGATACTGTTGGCCTGTTATAATCCCAATGTTACCGGATGGCTTGTTCGTGGCAGTAACGGAAGTCTTGAACATAACGGTGCCAGTGCAAACAATACCCGTACAATACGCTTCAAGAAGTCTCCAGTAGAATACATCTATGAATGATATATTATACCAAACTTCCTCGTCAGGTCTTTACTGACGAGGAAGAAAAGTTATTTATTGACTTAATATAAGCATTTGCAACATATAATTTAAAAAAGTATCTTTGCAAAAAAACAATGAATAACAAGGACTTCGACATGATAACTTTTCCCAATGCAAAAATAAATTTAGGGCTTAACATTGTCCAAAAACGCCCTGATGGGTATCACAATTTGGAAACGATATTCTACCCTATTCCTTTAGAAGATGCTTTAGAAATAACAGAATTAAAAAATGCAAACGAAAAGTTCAGACTTCACCAAGCCGGCATTAAAATTAGTGGTGAAGCAACAGAAAATTTAGTGATAAAAGCTTATAATCTACTGGATAGTCTGTACCATCTTCCTCCTTTAGAAATTCATTTAATGAAGCAAATTCCATCAGGAGCCGGTTTAGGTGGAGGATCTGCTGATGCAGCATTTATGCTCAAACTATTAAATAAGAAATACATTTTAAGTCTAACGGATGATGAATTAGAAGAACTAGCCTCAAAATTAGGTGCAGATTGTGCCTTTTTTATTAAAAACAAACCGACTTACGCAGAAGGAATTGGAAACAGTTTCTCGCCCATTTCCATATCACTAGCTGGTTATAAATTATGGCTTATCAAACCTAATATCTTTGTTTCTACACGAGATGCTTTTGCACGCATCATCCCTCATCAGCCTCAATATTGCTTGAAAGAAACAATACAACTTCCAATAAGAGAATGGAAAGACAAATTGATTAATGATTTTGAAGAAAGTGTATTTGTAAAATTCCCATTTATACAAGAGATAAAACAAGAGATGTACAAACAAGGCGCATTATATGCTTCCATGAGTGGTTCA
>Ga0192245_10386_pt1 | contig 20248 bp, 12 predicted proteins | sample Koala_Koa27_M3_FD_131238 | JGI IMG/M metagenome (GOLD analysis project Ga0192245, IMG submission 131238) | Enriched cells from koala feces incubated with labeled cellulose particles, San Francisco Zoo, California, United States - Koala_Koa2-7_M3 ...
AAAGAAAACGAAAACAAGGAGGGCTGTCTCATCGGGGAACAGCCCTCCTTGCACATTTATTCATCACAACTGTGAATTATAAATATCACAATGCTTCCTTCACCGCCTGCAAAAGCTCGTCAATATCCTCCTCGGTCGTATCGAATGAAGTAACCAAACGTATCTCGTTCCGCTCCTCATCCCAAAAGTAAAAGAAATATTTTTTCAACAATTTGTCAATGGCTTCACGCGGCATGGTAAGAAACAATTGGTTGCTCTCCATCTTTTGTGTAAAGTGAATGTCAGCAAACCGATTCAATCCTTCGTACAACTTCTGGGCCATACGATTAGCATGAATGGCATTCTTCAACCAAAGGTCGTCGGTCAGATAGGCCGTAAACTGGCAAGACAAATAACGGAGTTTCGATGCCAGTTGTGCCGACTGTTTCCGTACAAAACGGGCTTCTGCCTTCAGTGCCGGATTGAAAACAATGACACTCTCACCCAGCATCAACCCATTCTTGGTACCGCCAAAGCTCAGGACATCGATGCCACAATCTACCGTCAATTCCCGGAACCCTATTCCCAAAGCTGCACAGGCATTGGCCAAACGTGCACCGTCCATATGTACATACATTCCACACTGATGGGCCAGTTCGGTAATGGCACGCAATTCCTGTGGTTTATAAATGGTGCCCAACTCCGTGCATTGCGACAAATAAATGGCCCCCGGTTGCGAATGATGCTGCTCGCCGAAATGGCACAAATAAGGGCGTAACAGTTCAGGCGTCAATTTACCATCGGGGGTAGCAATGGGACGAATCTGACAACCTGTCATGCGTGCCGGTGCGCCACATTCATCCACATAGATATGGGCAGTCTCCGCACAAAGAATCAAGTTATATGGACGAGTACAGAGTTGCAACGCCACGGCATTGCTTCCTGTACCGTTAAACACAAACAAAGGTTCACAATCGGGCGTAAAAGCCTCACGTATCTTACGGACGGCTTCTTCCGTCCACGGGTCGTCACCATATCCCACCGCATGGCCGCTATTGGCCCGGTTCAAAGCGTCCATCACCAACGGATGCACACCGGAGTTGTTGTCTGAAGCAAAACTTCTCATGATTTTATTATAAATGGTTTGGCTGCTACGGTATTTCTTGCCCATGTCGGGAGTGGTATAGTCGGCATTGCTCAAGGTGCCGGGGGTGAAGTTTACGAGTTGTATGCCCATGCTTTGGGTCCATGCGGCAATAGTACGGTTGTAGTATTCGTAAGGTGGCATGTAGAGTGGGGCGTCCTGGTAAGAGATGCCAAATTGTTGCAGCTTTTCATAACTCTTCCGAAGGTCTTGCTCGAACTCTTCGCGGCTAACCAGCAGGCTGTCTGGATTTTCCCAAGGCATGTAGAGCAGATGCCCGTAACTATGGCTACCTACGTAATGGCCTTCTTCAACCAGTTGGCGGACGGTTTCGGGGAAGCGCTCCAGAAATTCTCCGGTAAAGAAGAATGCACCTTTGATACCGTGTTTCTTCAGGGTTTTCAGAATGGCTTCGGTACCGTCGGCCTTGTCGGCGGCGGTAAATACCAGGGTGATTTGTTTTTGGGACGGATCGGTGCGCACAATTCCGCCGTTGACGTAACGGTTCTTGTCAGGGAGTGTGTTTCCTTGCTTCATTCCTTCCTTTTGCATGGCCGAGAGGTAGTAGGTGAGGCTTGCCGTGCCGTCCATGGTAGGTTCGTTGGTCGAATAGTCGCCAATGGCATCGTGATATACCATCTGTTGTGGTTGGAAACGGGCATAATCATCACCCGGTTGACCGGGCAGACCGCTGAGGTTGACTCCGCGAAGGCTCTCGAAGATGGTGCGGTACACGGGACCGTCTACCAGTCCGCCAGTTGTGTTTCCGGCATTGGCAATGAGGTAGGAAGAGTGGGGCTGCGAGGGATAGTCACCCCAAAGCGGAAGCTCTACCACCATGCTTGTGCCCCACGGGTTACATCCGAAAAGCCAGTCGCGCAGGGCGGCTTCCATTTCGGCATAGGTGTTGTCGCCGGTAAGTTCGCGATACAGGCGACACTGGGTCAGCATGGCCACCGTCAGGTTGTTGGAGCACCAGATGTAGGGAATACCGTTCAGAAACGGATTTCCGACGGCTTTCTCCCAGGTGCGCTGGATACCGGTACGAAGGTTGCGGATGAACTCTTGGCTGATGCGTTCGTTACCGTTACGTGCCAATTGGTAGTGACCCATGTTCAGGAAAGGATACCATTGGTAGTGACGTGCACTATCGGCACCCATCCACGGGGTAACGGGTTCGCGACGTCCGTACTCGATGGCCTGTTGCAGGTAGGTCGGATTGCCTGTGGTGCGGTATAGCTCAATGGCTCCCAACTCCATGTCGTCCGTCCAGTTGTCTTCTTCGTAGATGTAGGGCGAGAGTACGGAAGCCGTCTGGCATACGCCTGGTTGCTTGATGCCTTCCTGATAGGCGGCATCGGCCTTGGCTCCGATTTCGGCGGCAAATTCGGGGTAGAACTCCTGCAGTATCCGTGCACCGAGGGCAAAGCACGAAGCGAACTTTCCGGCCGTACTGGCCACACCGGTTGTCTGGTTGGTGAATTTTCCGCGCGATTGTGGCTTTCCGCTACAAAAGTACACCGGACGACCTTTGCCGGGACCGTATCCGTAGTCCACCTGGTCTTGGTTGGGCAGGCGCATGCTGGCATGGTCACGGTCGTCGGCAATCTGGTTATACAATTCGCCGGGAGCAGGGTTCATACGGTTCAGCCAGTCCAGTCCCCATTTTATTTCGTCCACAATGTCGGGAATGCCGTTGGCGCCGGGACGCCCGTTGGCATCGTAGGCATCGCCAAAGGCCTCCGGGTTTTCCTGCCAGGCAAACATCATCTGGTAGATGGCGTTGGCCGAAGTGGTGGTGTATTGCAGGTAGTCGGCCGCATCGTGCCAACCGCCCCGCACATCGAGGGCTTGCCCGGTTTTGGTGGGATGATACACGATGTAGGCATCGTGCACGTGGCAACTATCGTTCAGATACGGGTTGTAGCCGCATCGCTGCTGGCGCATGTAGTTCAACAGGAAATCGGCCGTACCGTCGTAAACCCGCGTATGGATGGAGAATCGGGGCGAAGTAGCCTCTCCCGCTTTGAGATAATATACGCCGGGACGGGTAAACCGGCTGAAGTCGAGCCGATAGGTCGATTGCATTTTTCCCAGGGAGGCCGTTGCCTGGGGAGCATTGAAGGTGCAGGCCGTTTCGCCGGTGTAGGCATCTATCAGGGCATAGGTTTCGAGCGATGTTTGGGTTTCGCTCATAAAGACGGCTACTTTGACTGATTGGGGCAGGTATCCCAGTTGGTTGACCCGTATCCATTCACCGGCCTTTACCGGGATGGAGGTCACGGCCAGCAGGATGGCCCAAAGTAAATGATGTGCTTTCATATCCTATCTGTTATGTATTTAAAGTCCGGAATGCGTGCGTTCCCGTTCTCCGTATAACCGTTTCTGATGGCCTTTGTGACACCTTCACTTTGCCTTTGCGAGACTTTGTCTTTACCTTTGCGAGGCTTTGTTCTAGCCTTTGCGAGGCTATCACCGTCTGCTTGTGAGGAGAGTGACCTCACGGGGTGTTGTGCCTTGGGGCGGGAAACGGCTTTACATGGGGGCGGTTTGCATCGTTTGTGCCTACTAAAATACAGCGGGAATGGATAATAACTTTGCATAGATGTTTGAAAAAAAGTTAACGGCATGTAACTTTGACTTTTCAGACTGGGTTACCTTGTGTTTTTGTATGGATCGGATGTTTGCATATTTTAATGCTTGAAACGGTTGATTGGTGTGTTATTTGTACTTCCTTTATCAGAACAAAAAACGAATGACTATGGCTTATATTGATTATTATCAAGTGCTTGGCGTAGACAGAAAGGCATCTCAGGATGATATCAAGAAAGCGTTCCGTAAATTGGCGCGCAAGTATCATCCCGATTTGAATCCTAACGATCCTACGGCCAAGGACAAGTTTCAAGCCGTCAACGAGGCCAACGAGGTGTTGAGCGACCCGGAAAAACGTAAGAAATATGATGAGTACGGTGAGCATTGGAAACATGCCGATGAGTTTGAGGCTCAGAAGCGTGCCCAGCAACAGGCGGGTGGCTTTGGCGGTTTTGGCGGGTCTGGCGGTTTCAGTACCGACGGACATGGTACGTATTGGTATTCATCCGACGGACAGGAGTTCACGGATAGCACGGGCAGTGGCTTTTCCGACTTTTTTTGAACAGATGTTTGGACATAGTGGCCGTAGAAGGTCGGGTAGCACGGGCTTCCGTGGTCAGGATTGCGAGGCGGAGTTGCATTTGTCGTTACGCGATGCGACGGTCACCCATAAGCAGGTGTTGAATGTGAACGGCAAGCAGGTGCGTATCACCATTCCGGCTGGTGTGGCCAATGGGCAGGTTATCAAACTGAAAGGTTATGGCGGCGAAGGAATGAATGGTGGTCCGGCAGGTGACCTGTATATTACTTTCGTCATTGCCGATGACCCTGTATTCAAGCGTTTAGGCAACGACCTGTATGTAGACGTGACGATTGACATGTACACTGCCCTTTTGGGTGGCGAGCAGCTGGTCGATACGCTCGACGGTCAGGTGAAGCTGAAGGTAAAACCCGGCACACAACCCGGCACGAAAGTACGTCTGAAAGGCAAGGGCTTTCCTGTATACAAAGTGGAAGGGCAGACAGGTGATCTTATTGTGACTTACAATGTGCAATTACCTGCCAATTTGACAGACGAGCAACGCGATTTGTTGCGCAAAATGCGTTCCATGAACCAATAATAGGGAGGATGAAAGTATGCAAAACGAATTGATTGTAGTGAGCGATTATTGCAACAAGTGCCACATAGAACCGGTATTTATTGAATTATTGCAGGAAAACGGTCTGATTGATATCCTGATGGACGAAGGCACGCCCTGCCTGTCTTTCTCGCAATTGCCCGATGTGGAGCGTTATAGTCGCATGTATTACGACCTTTCCATCAACATGGAAGGTATTGACGCTATCCATCATTTGCTGGAGCAGATGGACGATATGCGTCGGGAAATACATAGCTTGCGTAGCCGTTTGCGGATGTATGGCGAGACAGAGTTTTAGCGGATAATGATGTGTGGGCTACCAGTCCGCGCAGTCCGCTTTCCGGGAAGATGGCTTTCTTTAACCGCATGTGTTGAGGTCAATGGAGAAGTATTCCTCTTTGTCCGTATGTTGACGGAAGTCGACTTGTGTAATGGCTGTCTGTTCTGTCATGGGACATCCTATATGTGATAGAACTTTTTGTACCACTCGTAGAATTGAGAGATACCTTCTTCTATCGGAACAGAAGGAGCATATCCGAAATCATTTTTCAGGCGCGATACATCGGCATACGTGCAATATACGTCACCGGGTTGCATCTCCATCATGTGTTTGATGGCCTTGCGCCCGGTGACTTTTTCTATCACCCCGATGAAGTCCATCAGCTGTACAGGAGCCGAGTTACCTATGTTGTACACACGGTGCGGAACGGCATCGGTAGGCGGGCATGCTACCAGGCGCATCACTCCTTCTACAATGTCGTCTATGTAGGTAAAGTCACGGCTCAGATTACCGTGGTTGAATACCTTGATAGGTTCACCCTTCAGGATGGCTTTCATGAACAGGAACGGAGCCATATCAGGACGTCCCCACGGGCCATATACAGTAAAGAACCGGAAACCGGTGGCCGGAATTGCGAATAGTTTGCTATACGCGTGTGCCATCAGTTCGTTCGATTTCTTGGTGGCGGCATACATGCTTACAGGGCTATCGGTCATGTCTGTTTCCGCATAAGGTACTTTATTATTCATGCCATATACGCTGCTGGAGCTGGCATAGAGCAGGTGTTTGATGCCATGACTACGGCAATTTTCGAGGACATTAAGGAAGCCCAATATATTCGACTCCACGTAGGCATAAGGATTTTCGATGGAGTAGCGCACACCGGCCTGAGCAGCCAGGTTGACGACAATGTCAAACTTTTCTTTACCGAAAAGTGCATCCATGTGGATACGGTCTGTCAGGTCGAGTTTTATGAAACGGTAATTGGGGTGGATACTACTGGTAACGGCCGTGTTTTCTTTTATCAGCTCTTGTGCAATGCCGGCTACTTCAAGCCGGGCATATTTCAGCCTCGTGTCATAATAGGAATTGATGCAGTCTATTCCTACAACCGTATGTCCATTTTTCAATAATTTGCCGATGAGGGCCGAGCCGATGAAACCGGCGGCTCCAGTTACCAGTACTTTCATTGTAAGGCGTTATTTTTGATTGGGGTGTTACAATTTATTTGATTGCAAAGACGGTGTATTTCCCGATGGTCTGTTTCTCCATATCCATAAAAGCTGGTGGAAGTTCCTTCAGCTTTTTGTTGGGCACCATAAACGCAATTCCATGCTTGCCGGATGCGGCAAGTTCTTCGGGAGTGGTTATCTGGATGGATTGTTTCAGATAAACGTCCATGCTTTCGGGGCGTCTTATTTTCCATACATGATACTCCGTGAGGTTATGCTTTTGGGCAAACTCCATGCTCTGGGTACATAGTTCCCGATAACCTATCTCTCCGTTGATACTGGGCAATGACCAGCCTCCCACAAACACGGCACAGAACAGACCGCAGGCAATACTCCGGATGGCGTTTTCTGTTTCTTTTCTTTTATACAGGAAGAAGAAGGCGATACACCCGGTCAATGTCAATACGCCGGCGGCTGCGTAAAACAAAGCTGTGCCCAAGTATTGTGTTTCTTCCATTTGTGCAATGACGATGAAAGCAGGCAAAGCACAACAGAACACCAAGGCTGGAACAGCTATGGATAGTGCCAGCCAGCGGTTCCACCTGAACTTAGGCAGATAAGTGACCGGCAAGTATACAAAAAACGGGAATGCCGGGAGCATATAAACGGCAATCTTTGAACTGATGAGCGAAAGCATCACGAAGGTCACCACGATGATGGTGAGGAAGAAGGTTTGCAACTCCGTGCGGGGCATTTTCTTGCAAAGAGCCACTACGATACCTCCAATCAGCAGGAAAGTCCACGGGAAAAGTGAATACCAGATGGAAATGAAATAATAGTAGAACGGCTCTTCGTGGTGGAAGGAATTGACTGCACGGTCAATGGTCTGGTGGAACAACAGGTTGTCCAAATAAGCGTTTCCGCCTTCCAGATAGACGGCACCGAACCACAAAATGCATCCGGCCAGCAACACTCCCCACGTTTTCCAACCCCAATATCGGCCGATGTTACGGATACGTCCGGTTATGAGCAAAAAGACGATGGTCGCTATAAGTGGTATCAGGATTCCTACCGGGCCCTTGCTGAAAACGGCAAAGAAAATGTAGATGGGGAAAAGGTATGAGAGCTTGCGCAGGTTTCCTTCCCTGCGCACCATCTTATAGAAGGTATAGAGCGAAAGGGTGATGAACATACACATCAGCATGTCCATACGCAGGACGACGGCCATGCCGGTGAAAAGCCCGCAACTCATCATCATCCATATACCGGTGAGGCGCGATGTTTCGTTGACATCACCGGCAATCCATTTGTCCATCACTTTGGTAATGACGAAGGCAGGTATTAGTGAGAAGAGTGAAAGGAACCACATGTAGTGTCCGCCCAGCAGGTATTTGCTCAGCATGATGAGCCAGAAGTAAAGAGGCGGTTTGTCCGCATAGATGACACCCTGATTGTAGAACGTAAAGAAGGTACCGTTTTTCATGGCCTCGTCTACAATGCTCAGGTAGCGGAGTTCGTTGCCGGGTGTGTAGTCGCGCAAAATCAATACGGGCAGCAGAGCCACGATGATGAATATAAATAACTTGTAGCCTTTCATCATTATTGGTTGTTTTTAGTGTGTGAGCCTATCCAAAGGTTGCGAATGTATGCCACCAGTCCGAACGATTGGCCTACTATCAGGACAAGGTCCGAACGTATGATGCCGTAAATAACTATCAGTAGCGAGCCTGCCAGGCTGATTATCCAAAAGCCTGCGGGTAAAACCGATTGTCCACGCCGGTGCGAATAGATGAACTGATAGACAAAACGCAGGGTGAACAGAATCTGCCCCGAAGAACCGAATAAGATTAACCACAAGGGGATGTGGTCGTTCTCGAAGAAATGGTTGATAAAGGCACTTGCATTCTGCATGGCAAAGAGAATGGCCGCTATGGGCGTCAGAAAGATAACCCATCTGAACAAGGCAGGAATGTTGCCCAAAATGCCTTTCTCTTTCAGGTTCCACAAGTAGACGTAATATGAAATGAATTGGCCAAAGACGATGGCAAAATCATTCCGAAGCCATCCGTAGATGCACAACAAATAGGCACCTGCCAGGCTGAATATCCAGAAAAGGGAAGGAGACAATACTTTTCCTGCCCGTTCTGAAAGTATCCATTGCACCAATATGCGGGCCGAGAAGAATATCTGTGCCAGGAAGCCGATGGATAAGACAAACAATGAATTCATCTGTTACTTATTTGGACAGGTTTTGGTCGGCTATGCGGTAATTGATGTATCTTTTCTTCATCCACCGGTAGGCAAAGCAGTCCATGAATGGAGAGATCAGGCGGTTCCACAAGTGGTACTTGGATTTGCCGGCCACACGCGGGAAGTGACGGACGGGTACTTGCTTTATCCGGCCTTCCTGGAGCAGGATGAGTGCCGGCAAGAAGCGGTGCATGCCCGTAAAGAAGGGGATGCGCTTGGCATAATCGGTATGCATCACCTTGAGCGGGCAACCGGTATCCTGTACACCGTCGTGTGTCATCATCCGGCGGAATCCGTTGGCTATTTTCGATTGTATGCGTTTGAAGAACGTGTCTTTCCGGTTGGCACGAATTCCCATCACCAGCTCATGGTCGGCAATGTCGGTCAGCAACAGATTGAAATCTTCGGGAGTTGCCTGAAGGTCGGCGTCCATATATCCCACGTAGGGCGACTGGGTTACGTCGATACCGGCTTTCATGGCCGAACTCAGTCCGCCATTCTTCTGTACGGTGATGTAGAAAAAGTCTTTCTGGCGTGCACACACTTCCTTGATACGTGCCAGGCTTTGGTCGGTCGAACAGTCGTCTACGAATAAGGCACATGCCGTATATTTTGATTGAGGCAGGAATTCGCTTAATTTTTTTTCCAGAGAATAGATATTGTCTTCCTCGTTATAGACGGGTATGACGATGGTGAATTGATAGTTGGCTGTTTTATTCATAAAAGTATTGTTATCTGATAAGTAGGCATCAAGCTATAAAGCGTTGTAAAGATAGGCAAACAGACTGGTAATTTTATGTTTATAACAGGTCTTTTATGAATTATTATATGTCATGGTAAATGCCGGGTGTGTTTTCTTCTTGCCAGAGGCTGGTTTTTGTTTTGTTTGTTTCCTGTTGCACAGGTATTGTGTGCCGGCTCTGGTGGTAACAGGTTGGGAGTAAATTTGCAACAGGTTAGAAGCGCGTCCGTAACAGGTTGGAAGCATGCTCGTAACAGGTTGGAAGCAAACCGGCTCCAGAAGTGCTTGTGAAGCCGATTTCTTGGTCTCTTTGCAGGTCTGGTTGGTGATACTAAGAATACGCCGGTTCAAGCATGTGTCTCTGGAAAAAGCGTGGCTTGAACCGACGTTGTGCGGTGTATGGAACGTGTAGGAACGGTTTACTTGATTTGTTGTAAGATGCTGGGATCTTTTATTTTATCATCCTGTGCGAAGAAAAGCACTTTGGTCAGCACTTCCGCTGTCTTGGGGTCTTCATCTACAAAAGGTAGAAACAGACGGCCACGGCTCTGCGAATGTACGGGCAATACGGCTATTTGTGCACCGCCTTCCTGATGGATGACCCCACTGCCCAGATGGATGTTGTAATGTCCCAGTTTGCCGTCGATGTGGGCAAAGTTGCCTTTCACTTCCACATTGTTCAGGCGGAATAGTGGCAGGGTAAACTCCAGTAGCGCCGCGCGCATCTCGATGGTGGAATGGCTGGTTTCGGGGTCAACGCCTCCGGCATGGGCTACGCTGACGGCCAAATCAACGTCACGCATTACTTCCGAAAAAATGACGGGCGGCACTTCGTCGACTTTCATGGCTCGGTAGTCCTTGCGGTCGTAGAAGCAGACATACTCCAGCGTAGGTGCTTCAATATCGGCAGGTGAGAACCAGTCGGCCATGGCATAGATGGTGGCAATAATATTCTCTTTGTAATAGACCTTTTGCAGGCCATCCTCATAGTCTGCTACCCAGCGGCGTTTCTTCAGTACGGCCACGGTCTTCTGCGGCTGAATCTGGTTGCCGGCATAACGCAGGGATTGAGTAGCTTCTCGTTCCTCTGCAGTGGGCACGTACAGTTCGCGGAACACTTGTTTGAAGGGTTGGCGGATGGCTTTGTCGAACAACGCCTTTTGGAATCCGTGCCATTGTCTGCTGGTGTATAGGTCTACGGGGTGGGCAATGCGTAGCAGGTCGGCATTGGCTAGCGGATGGATAATGCCGTCAGCATCGGTCAGTGCCCCTTCGGAATAGAATCCCATGCGGGTGTTGTCGTTGCACACGAACACCAGGTTCTTAAGTAAGGGCCAGATGACTGGGTTCTGCATCAGCCGGTGCAGTTCCTGTTCCTCAAAGGTGGTACGGTCTTCCATGGCCTGCTCCAGCATGAGTCGCGAGCGGGTGTACTGGTCTTTCAGCTTTTTGTGTGCTTCCTTCAATTCCTCGGTATAGGGATGCTTCTTCAGCTTGGCGGGCAGGCTGTTTAGGTCCTTACCTGCTTTGCGCTGGCGGATTTCAGATTTGCCTTCGTCGTTGACTTCCACCCATACTTCCACGCCTTCCACTTCGTGTGGGGTAAGGTAGGGCAACAATTCTTTGATGAGTTCCGTTTCCATGCTCCATGTCAGGCGGGTAACATCGCCATAACCTGAATTGCGTGCCAGGTTCTTGAGAGCGATACCTGTGGCCAGTTTCTCGCTGGCTTGGCGTTGTGCGCCAAATTCTTTACTCTCTTTCAGAAACTGTTGTAAATATTGGTAACGCTCCAGCAAGTCTTTGGCCTTGTTGCGCCCCAGCGGGATGAGGCTATAGGCCATCAACAGGTCTTTATTGCGTTTGGCAATGATTTCCTTTTGGGTTTCGGCAGCCTTGAACTTGCCGCTTACGGCGTCGGCAAACTTCCTGGCACGGGTATGGCTATTGCTGGACGAAACATACTTCGCGGCATCGTATACTACCTCGAAGCGGGCTTTGCCGATGGTCTTGTAGGCTTCCTTGAACCAGTCGATGTCGAATGCACCTTCGCGCAATTCTTCTGTATCAATGGGTGTGTAGCGGGCTATGATAGCCTTTTCGCGGTCATCGCAACTATCGTTGGTGTGTGCCCGGAAGTACCAGGCTGTACTAGTCAGTCCTTTCCAGCCGGTGGCCTTTTCCACAAGTTCCAGCCATTGCGGGGCAAACATGGAGGTTACTACCAACCGTTCATCCTTGATACCGGCTTCTTTGGCCAACTTCTTTAACAGGGAAGGGTTGTCTTCGGGCAGGGGATAGCAGTTCTTTAACAGGTAACTGAGTGTATCGCGTTTGCTGTTCTCATCGCGGTTCCAGCCATAGCCGTCGCGCACGAAAGTATCTTTGCCAAAGGCTTGCAGGATGCGTATCAATACCTTTGCCCCGTAGATGCGGCGCAGGCTGTTGGCCAGGTAGGTTACTTCGGTGGCGCTGTCGCCGCGATGCAGTTCGATTTCCAGAATGCGGTCTACAATGCGTTGTGCCACGGGCTTGAAGGCGGAGAAGTCGAAACCTTCCAGGTCGGTGAACTCGTCGCGTTCGCGGGGATTGCGGCAGCCGTTGTACATCACCATCGTGATGCCTTCGATGCGGGCGTGCGAAGTGAGTCGCCCCATCATCTCGCGGTACACCTCGCCTTCGGGTATGAGCCCCAGCATCCAGGCACGGGCAAAGTCCATGCTGCGCAGGCAGGGGTCGGCACTTTCCAAAGGCGGCGTGTGCTCCATGTAGTTGGCCAGTTGGTAGAGGTGGTATCGGGTGAGGAAGTAGCGGGTAAAGAGGAAGTCGTCGATGGGCTTGCGGGGCGTGTGTAGCCAGAACTGCATGTAGTCATCCTCATGGATGGGGATATAGACGGTGCCGTCGACAAACCGCTGCTCCTCTTTCAGCCAGATGCCGCGCTTTTTTTGTTGGCTGCGGATGATGTTTTCCGGTGTGAGGTGGGGTAGCAGGCGTTCCAGCAGGGTGGCCGAGAGGCGTTGATAGAGGGTGTCGTCTCTGTACTCGCTTTCCAGGGCCTCGATGATGGACTCTATCTGCGAAAAGTAAGTCATCTTTTTGACGAGACCTTGCAGACCGCGGTAGGGAAGTCCCTCGTACATGTGGTCAAGGAGGGAATAGATGCTGCGGGTACTTTCGTCTTTGGCGGTAGTACGCCGGCCTAGCAATTTATTGAAAAGGGAATGGAAGCTGTTGGAGCTATCTTCCTCTTCCTTGTCATTGTCTTCAGGAACACCCCGGCTTGCCAGCATGAAGCACATCATCAGCAGGTGGCTGTAGCTGCCTATCTCCTGTTCGTAGAAGGCCGTCCACAGTTCGGGCAGTCCCAGCCGGTCGAGGGGATGCCCGTCGTTGCGCCAGCCTTTTCTGACGGTGTTGCCCACCAGGCATGCACTGCCGTAGTCGTCCTTGAACTCATCGTCCTTGTGCTGGCCGATGTATACGTTCAGCTTCTCGAACACTTTCAGCGCTTCACCCGAAGTGATGAAAGAGAACAGCTGTCCGGAATCGAATTCCGGGTCGGGCGGGATGGCGGGTAGCTCGAACGTGAGGGCTGGGTCGTACAGTCCGAAGCCGTTGGCTTTGCTGTACTGCTGTTCGGTACCGGCTTTGCCTGTAAGTGTATCTATCATGACCTGTTCTTTGCCGGAAGGACGGGCTATCTGTTGCACCAGTGGCAGCGTTTCGGCATACAGGGCTGCGTAGCGGGGTTCGCGCTGTAACTTTTGCATGATGTCCAGTCCTGCCAGGCGGCGTTCGTCCACTTTGTCGGTAAGCAGGTGTTGCAAGCTGACCGACAGTGAGTTGTCTTCCTGCTTCATCAGCAGTTCGATGATGCCCACGCGTACTTCGCTGTACTTCAGGCGAAGCATTTCTTCCAGTGTGCGGTACTGTTCGGGTGTGAGCGTCATCTTTTCCAGTATTTTGAGGGAAGCCGTGCGTGTGTCAATGGAGCGGTCGGCGAGCGATTGCAGTACAAATGCTTCCTGCCGCGGCGTGGACGGCTGGCCGATGACACGAGTCAGGAAACTGTCGCGCGAATAGCTGTCCAGCATACTTGGCACAAGGTTACAGAGGTCGTCCAGCAGGCCAGCGTCGTTCAGCATCCAGGCGATGAGTATCATTTTGTCCACTACATGCGAGCGGGTCAGTATGCAGTAGTCCCACGGGAAGATGAATGGTTCAAAGCGTTTTTCCGCAGGCATGGACTGGCTGATGGTTTTCAGCCACCCGTATTGTTGCCGGGCTTCTTCGACACTGTTAAAGTAGTTTTCCCAACGGGGAATATCTTGATGGTAATAGTAGCGGCTGTAGTTCTCTCTTCTGAGGTAAGAGGAAAGCAAGGCGGCCATGACGGAGAGGTCGTTGTGCCAGTGTTCCACGCCCAGGTTGCAGAGTCGTTGTGTCAGTAGGGGCGACTGGATATTACCCAGGTAGTAGAACAAGGTTTGCACCTGGTGGCGTTGTCCGTGGGTAATGAGGCCGGGTGCCAGCGTTTCCATGTCGTCAGTGCAGTAGAAGCCGTTGCACCACAAGGCCATGTATAGTTCTACGCTGTCCGTACTTTGCAGGGCTTCGCGGGCCAGGGCTCGGTCGTTCAGGAAACTGTACATCTGCCGGGCTATCTTGTCGAACACCCTGTTTTGCGTGTTCAGTTCGCCCATGCCCGTCCACACGGCGATGGCACGTTTTACGGAGGCGAATCGTAACAGGTCGTTATCCATGATAACGGAAAGCATGTACAGATGGCTCTCGGCCGTACCTTCGTCAACGGTCTCCAAAATGGCCTGCCTCAATCCTTCCTGGAGTCGGGCGGCAAGGAGAAGTTTGCCTTCCAGTTCCAGCAACTCGCGGTTGCCGCTGCGGGCAATGGCTCCCAGGTGGCAGCGTTGCAGGCGGTGGCTGTTGTCCTCGCAGGTCAGGGCTTCGCGGATGGTGTTTATCACCGACTCCGTGCCGGCGGCCACGTGGGCAGCCATCCACTCGGTGCGGTCCAGCTGCCAGGTGTCTTTGAAGGCTTCCTGCAACAGGGGCGTGTTGCCGCCTTCGGCAATTTCCCTGGTGGTGAGCCCCAGGGCGGCGAAGCGCAGGAAGCGGGCCAGGACATCGACTATGTGGTCGAGGTGCAGGAAGATGTTGGCCGACCGCTGCGAACGGCGGTAGTATCCGCAGGTGTAGGTGCATTGTGCTTCCTGTTTCAGGTAGTAGCCAAACAGGCTGGCGTTGGGGCTACCCAGCAGGTAGGTTATCAACTTTTTGAGGCGGGGGCTTTCCATCATCTTCGCCGTGTCTGCTATGCCGTCTTCCTGGAGGATGCGGCGGAAGGCAGGCAACAGTTTGCCGTTACGCATTTCCAGTCCGCCCGTGCCGCAGTAGTAGTCTATGAAGTCGGCACAAAGCTGTGCGGTTTCTTGGTCAAGGTTTTCTTTACGGTAGTCCCAGATATCTTGCAGGTATCTGTCTGCCAGCTTGTTGAGTTCTTTTTGAGGGAATAGTGTTTTCATGATTGGGTATGCAGTTGGATTTTTGAGGGTGTATAAAATAGGTTACTTACCACAGCCTGCCCGAAAGCATGGTCAGGCGGACAAACGTCAGCCGATCCCCTTTTTTTAAGGTGATGGGGCTGTCGGCGGTACCGGCTTCTTTATCGTTGATAAAAAGGCGGAAAATGCCGTCCTCGTATGATTGCAGGGCATTTTTTACGGCCGCCTCTGCGGAAGCCTTTTCCCCGTTATAGTTTACTCCGAAGCCTACCTTGCCGGACACGGCCCGGTCGTCTATATCTTCTTGTGTGAGGTATTTCAGCAGGTCGTTTTCAGTGGGACGGGTATTGTATTCGGCTACTTGCCATTGGACAACGGCGGTAATAAGTTCGCGGACATTGTGAGGCGTTTCGCCTGTAAGTTCTATGGGCATGGGTTCGATGCTGCATTTGCGCTTGCCCAGTTGTTTGATTTGAACAGATAGTTTCATGGTATTTGTGAAAAGTTCCTGGGCAAAAGTAGGAAAAAATACAAAATATAAAAGTCTTCCGCAGGGGGATATTTCCCGCTACGGAAGAACTTTTTAATCGTTGATTTACAGTGCGTGATTGTTTATAAGTAGGGGGACAAGTGCAAAGGTTTGTCAGACCGGTTACAATGCGCAGGCATTGCCTTCACAATATTCGCTACTGGGTATGCCGTTGTATTCGGGGTGGCGTTGTAGCCAGCGGACGGCGTACGAGCAGGTACCCACGCACTGATAGCCATGTTCGCGGGCATAGTCGTAGGTTGCCTTGACAAGTGCCGAGGCGATGCCTTGCCCTTCGAGTGAAGCAGGAACGATGGTGTGGCGGATGTCGAGTCTACCGTTTTCAATGCGGTAGGCCACATGGGCTGTTTCGCCGTCTTGCGTTAAAGTGAAGCGTTGTTGTTCGGGGTGGTGAATGATGTTCATAGTTTCTGCAGATTATGTTTCATGTATATCCTTTTTAACATATGACTTTTGTATTTGGTTCATAGAGTACGAAAAAAAGGGATGCCGGTCTCTCGGCAGAGAGTATCCGGCATCCTTCTGTAGGTCAGGGATAGAAATGCTTATTCTTGTACTTCACCGTTTTCGTTGAACAGTACGGTCGATTCTTCACCTTCTTCACTTACCAGCACTACCTTGTAGGTTTTGACATCGTCGGCTTCTTCAACCGAAGCTTCTTTGATGGTAAATGATGCATAGTCTTTCTTAAGTGCATCTTGTACGGCCTGTGGGAGGTCTTTTATTTCAATTGGCGTGAAGTCGTTTACCACGGTTACTGTGTCAACACCTCTACTCAGATTTTCAGCAAATGCTACTGAAGTTCCTAATCCCATTACCAATGCTACTGCTACAAATAACTTTTTCATATTGCTTCAAATTTTAAATGTTGAACATTAAGTTTACGCTAACTGTAGTTCAAATACGGTGCCATCGAAAAGGTAAAAAAGTCAATTTCCTGATTCTCAGCAATTATTTGTTTTTCGGGTGTTGTGTGCCATTTTAAAAAGTGGGTAACTTTTCCTCAATCGGGTGTGGAATTTCCTCATGATTCCACAAAGTTTAATATGTGTAAACAATTGATTAATAAATGTTTAATTCCTTTTGAGAGACTTTCCCAAAGTGCCTTTGCTTCCAACTTGTTACCGATGTGCTGATATTCGGAATGGTTTATGAGGTGGATAAAAAAATCCCTGCAAATTCGTGAACTTGCAGGGAAGGAAAGGTTTAGGTTATGTGGTAAATGAAGAGTAAAGTTTCGTTCAATACCCTCCTCCCAATGCGTGATACAGGTTGATGACACCTTGAATCTCGTCGAAGCGGTCGGTAGCCGTGTCGAGTTCGGCTTGTAATAGCGATTGGCGGGCGGTAAGAACTTCTAGATAATTTTGTGAGCTGTGTTGCATCAGAAGTTCCGAACTACGGAGAGCCGAGCGGAGCGAGGTCGTTTGTTGTTCGTCCAGTTGGATGCGTCGGCGTGCGGTTTGCCATTGCACCAGGGCATCGTTTACTTCGGCACCGGCATTGAGTAGGCTTTGTCGGAAAGCCAGTAAGGCTTCTTCCTGCTGGGCCTTGGCCACTTTCAGGTTGGCAATGTTCTTGCCACGGCTAAAGAGGGGTTGTACCAATGAGCCGATGGCTGTTAGTAACCATTGTCCGGGATTGGTGATGGCGGCACCGGCGGAATTAGTCCATCCGGCCGAGCCGCTTAAGGTAATGCCGGGATAAAAAGCCGCGCGGGCCGAGTTGGTGGCATAGTAGGCTACGGCAAGTTGTGTTTCGCTTTGGCGTATGTCCGGACGGCGGCTTAGCAATTGCAGGGGGATTCCTGCCGACAAGGTGTCGGGGAATTGTTGGGCTTCGAGTGTGGAGCGGTTGATAGCTTGTGGCGACAACCCCAGCAGGATGGAGAGGGAGTTTTCCATTTCATTGATTTGCCGTTCGATGGAAAGGACAGAAGCGTCTACCGATAGTTTGCCGGCTTCGGTTTGTGCCACGGCCATTTCGGTAGCTTCGCCGGCCTGTTTCAAGGCTTTTATGGCGCGCACACTTTCGTTCCAGGTTTCGGCTGTGCGGCGGGTAATGTCCAGTTGCTCGTCGAGCATCAGCAGGGTGTAATAGCTGTTGGCAATGGTAGCTACCAGTTGGGTTTGTACGGCCTGCCGATAGGCTTCGCTTTGCTCGAGTGCAGCTTGTGCACCACGTTTGCTATTGAGTAGCTTGCCGAACAAGTCTATTTCCCATTCAGCCGAGGCAGCCAGGTTATAGGTCTTTGACGGTTTGTTGCCGTCTACACTGGTTAGTGTGCCTTGCGGGTTTAGCGAAAGGGATGGCAAGTACGACAAACGCGAAGTCATAAGCAACGCTTCCGCTTCCTTTACTTTGAGCCGGGCAATACCGAGGTCGGTGTTGTTGGCCAACCCTGTCTCAATGAGTTGTTGCAATTGCGGGTCTGTGAACAGCTCCCGCCATGAGAGTGATGCCAGTGAAGCTGTATCATTTTGCTCTACGGTCTGACGATAGATGCTGTCGGTTATTGCCACATCCGGGCGTTCGTATGCCCGATAGATGTGGCAACCGCTCAGTTCTACAATCAGGAATAAACATAGTAGTATCTTTTTCATAATGATTTTCTTATCCTGTTAGTTTTTATTCTTTTCAATTGTTGGTAACTGGCGTTCGGGCATGAGCTTTTCTTGTAGATACTGGAATACCATAAACAATGGCGGAACAATGAAAAGCAGGGCAATGGTGCCAATGAACATGCCGCCTACCGTGCCTACTCCGATGGATATATTGCCGTTTGCGCCTACACCGGTAGCAAACATTAACGGCAACATGCCGAATATCATGGTAAGTGAGGTCATCAGGATGGGTCGCAGACGAACCTGTGCGGCCGAGACGGCTGCCTGCATGATGCTCATACCGTGACGGCGGCGTTCGGAGGCATATTCGGTAAGCAGAATAGCCGTTTTTGAAAGCAGACCGATGAGCATGATGAGGCCGGTTTGCAAATAGATGTTGTTCTCAAGTCCGAATATTTTAGCAAAGAGGAAGCTGCCTGCCAGTCCGAACGGAACGGAAAGGATGACGGCCATAGGTACGAACAGGCTTTCGTAGAGTGCGCAAAGAATGAGGTAGATGAAAACTACGCAAATGACAAATACCAGCGTAGTCGTGTTCCCCGTGTTCGACTCTTCGCGCGACATGCCACCGAACTCAAAACCATATCCGGTAGGCAGAGTCTGTGCCGCTACTTCCTGTACTGCTTTGATGGCCTGGCCGGAGCTGTAACCTGTGGCTGCCGCACCGTTCACCTGAATGGCTGAGAACAGGTTGAAGCGTGTCAGCATTTCAGAGCCATAGACGCGTGTCAGTTTCAGATACTGGCTGATGGGGCTCATCTCACCACTGTCATTGCGTACAAAAATGCCGTTGAGTGACTCGGTGTCGAGACGGAACTCGGGCGGTGCCTGTACCATGACGCGGTAGAGTTTTGAGAATCGGTTCATGTTGGAGGCGTAGTTCCCGCCAACATATCCCGAAAGTGTGCTCAGTACGTCGGTAGGCGATACGCCGTTGCGCTTGCAACGGGCTGCATCCACTTCGACGAGGTATTGCGGGAAATTGGTGTCGAACGAAGTGGTGGCCCGGCCTATCTCCGGTCGTTTGTTCAGCTCTTCAAGGAACTGGCGTGTATATTTCAGCAAGTCTTCTGTCGTACCGCCTTTCTGGTCTTGTACATAGACTTCAAAACCGCTGTTCACTCCATAGCCGGGAATCATCGGACGGGTGAAGGGAAGAATGTCTGCACTCGAGATAAAAGCCGTGCGGCGGCTTATTTCTGCCATGACGGCATCAATGGCGTCTTCCTTGTCGGGGCGTTCGCTCCAGTCCTTCAATTGGATGGTGAACATTCCGTTGCAGGCTCCCTGTCCACTTAGCATCGAGTTGCCCGTCGTGTTCGAGCGGACGGATATTTGAGGGATGGTGCGCAGGCAGCTGTCCACCTGTACCATTACTTTACGTGTTTCCTGGGTGCTGTTTCCAGGCGAAGTGCGCACATCAATAAAGATTGTACCCATATCTTCATTGGGAACGAGTCCGGTTTTGGTGGTCATCATCAGGATTGTCAGTCCGCCACAAGCCACTACCAGTAATATGCCTGCCAGCCATCTGCGTTTGAGCATGAATAGTACGCCTACTTTGTATTTCATGACCAGTCGGTGGAAAGCCGAATCGAAAGCCAGGTGGAAACGGGAGGAGAAACTCAGCTTGCCTCCTTCGGGAGAGGTCTGGTGGGGAGTCATAATCAGTGCACAGAGAGCCGGGCTCAGTGTGAGGGCGTTCAGCAGGGAAATGGCTACGGCGGCAGCCATTGTCAGGCCGAACTGCGTGTAGAATGTCCCCGTTGTACCCCCGATGAAACTGACAGGTATGAACACGGCCATGAATACAAACGTGGTGGTAATCAGAGCCGAGGTGATGCCATTCATTGCATCAATGGTGGCGGGATAGGCCGATTGGTATCCTTCGTCGAACTTGGCCTGTACCGCCTCTACAACCACAATGGCATCGTCCACCACCGTACCGATAACCAATACCAGCGCGAAGAGTGTCAGCATGTTCAGGCTGAAGCCTGCTATCGAAAGAAAAGCGAACGTACCCACCAGTGATACGATGATGGAAATGGCAGGGATGAAGGTGGAGCGGAAACTCTGAAGAAATACGTATACTACGAGTATTACCAGGATAATGGCTTCGACCAGTGTCTTGATAACGCTTTGGATAGAGGCGTCAAGAAAGTCTTTCGTACTCATCAGGTCGACAATCTTGATGCCTTCGGGCAATGTTTTCGATATTTCTTCGATGCTTTTGTCTATTTCCTTGATAATT
>Ga0192245_10388_pt1 | contig 20186 bp, 12 predicted proteins | sample Koala_Koa27_M3_FD_131238 | JGI IMG/M metagenome (GOLD analysis project Ga0192245, IMG submission 131238) | Enriched cells from koala feces incubated with labeled cellulose particles, San Francisco Zoo, California, United States - Koala_Koa2-7_M3 ...
GCCCGTTGATCGTGAACTGGGTACCCTGGGCCGCGAATTCCCTGACACCAAAAACCATACGTTCACGGTCATAAATCCCTTTTCCTTCCAATGTAGCCGTAAGGCGATACAAAGCCGGATCAAACTCACTCCACAAAAGCATATCCGCTCCCATAGGAATCGCGATACTCATCCCCCCCCCCGCAGTGACTACGGATTGCGACACCCGCAACCGATGCTTCTTATCGGTATTGAAAGACTCTATATCCAGAGAAACGATAGTACCGGAAGGCACCTCTTCCCCTGCCGGAGTATGTATATCCAACTCTATCCGTACGGTAGAAGTCTGCGGAGAAGTATAGGCCTGTATATCCCGGAAGTGATACAACGGCTTAGCCTCCAGGACCATTTCCCCGATGATCCCGTTCCAGTTGGTCTGGGTAGACTCGGTACAGGCATGCGAATTATCTAAGATCTGCGCAGGAAGGGCGCCTCCGTTGTCCACCAGGATCGTCAATGTATGTTGGCCCGGGCTGAGCCATCTGCTCAGATCATAAACCTGCTGACCGGAAATAAAATCGGAAGCACCGATATAGGTATCATCCAGCCATACCTTAGTAGCACGGGTACGCTCCAGCCGCAATTCGATGATTTGTCCCTGCCAATCCAAAGGAATATCCACCTGTTTCTGATACCAGGCCTTCCCCACATAGCGATATTCCCGGAAGAGATAGGTAGTCTCTTCCAGGTCGGTATTCGGTTCTCCCTTCCGGTTGGTATCCATAGTACCGGGCAACTTCACCGAATCGTCCAGAACCTGTACAAACCACGCTTCCTGTTCCCCGATTCCTTCCGGGTCGGGACGGAATCCCCAACTTCCGGCCAGCGAGATCTGTTTCCTGCTTTCCGGAGCACCACACGCACTGATCAACAGTACAATAACTAACAAACACAGATAATTTCTCATCATACTTTTTTCAATTACAGAGAACCTGCTGATCTTTCTGGAGAAAAAAACGGAAACAGGCTCACAGATCTTATTCTTTTTCTTTTGTGGTCAGGCAGGCTTACGTACAGGCTATTTTGTACTATCCGTAAACCGGTCAGCATCTACCCGCGCACCACAGATCTCCCGGCCGGAAGACACTTTCTGAAAAGCCAGTCTCTCCGATCCGTTACGGACATGGATGATGCCACAACAGATATACCCGTGCTTCCGGAGGATATGTTGCATCACCTGGTTATCCCGGTGAGTATCTACGCGTACATTGCCACACTGTCCGAAGCACCAGTCGAGACAGCAGGCTGCTACCCCTTTCCCTTTTCCCGAACCAGCCAGACGGTGAATCACCCCATAAGGTTCCTCATTGAGCCAGGAGCCCTTATAGATGGTATGATACGTAGGTTCCGGCGAAGGCATGAAAGAGAACGTTCCCAGAATCTCGTCTCCTTCTCCCGTGCAAACGTAACTATAACCTTTCTTTATATCTTCCAGGATCAATTCACGGGAAGGATAGCCATTCACCCACTGCCCCGCGTTGCCTGTCCGACGCATACACTCTGCCGCTTTGCCATATATATCCATGACTATATCCAGTTCATCGATACGGGTTTTTCTTATTGTCATCATGTATCTACAGGTATGAATTACACGGGAAGCTGTCCAAAGATAAAGCAATATTCTGGCTTCTCCATACACCGCAGGCATTTTTCAAAGGGCATGGAAACACTTCATAAAAAGACTTACACTATGTTATCCAAAACCGACACTATTTCTCCGATCTACCGGGACAAGTAAGAAGACAGGGAAGGATTTACCTGTAGAAACACAAGAGATTTACGATTTACAGATTTACGAACCAGCGGCCAACGAAGCCCATTACGATTGAAATTACTTTTCTACCTCCCGATGCGCCACATTTTATAGGCAAACCTACCAGAGATGTAGTTGCGGTTCCGCGTGGTACGCCTGCGTGGTATATTTCCAACACAGGTATGGATTTGACAAGGAGCCTGTAATTTCATCACCTGGTTTTTATCAGACAGTAAGTATACAGAATATAAGATAACTGCCAGGAAAATACACACCCTTCTATAAGGAAGAGAAATCTACTGGTTAAAATGCAAAGTAATGGTATGTATACCGGGGAAACATACGCTGCGAAGATGCGAATATGTTTCTCTACATGGAGAAAACGACACAGGGATACAACTCCTCATACCTCCGTACATCCTCCATCCTGCCGGTTGTGCTTCACACAGAAAGAGGATGTATCCCGGCCGGGATACATCCTCTACAGTATACTCTCTTACAGACGGACATCACACTGTCCGCGCTTTACCTTTCTTCGTCCATTTCTTCCATCTTTTTTCAGGAAGATATAATATCCCGTCAGCGGAAGGGATGCTCCCAGCAGGCAAGCGATAAAATAAAGGATGCGGGTAAATAATCCTCCCCAGCTACCTACATGTACAGAATAGATCCATCCGCGGATCTTGGCCGACTTATCCAGATCTTTATAATACTGAACCTCTGTGATCTCACCGGTACGGACATCAAAGGTATAACGGTCCGAAGCACGGGTATTGCCTGTACGGTTGATAGATACGGTAGCAGTTCCGTTCTGCACGGAGATACTTCTGTAAGAAGGATTACGCTCCTTCAACACCGCGGCAACCTTCGTCCATTGCGCGTAATCCACTTCTGCCGTACGCCCGCCGCGGGAAGCACCTCCTTCACGGGAAGAGTGACCTTCTTCACCCTGACGCTCCTGCCTGGAACGTCCGGTCGCTTCACCCCCGGCCTGTTGCGGACGATCTTCACCCGAAGTTCTTTCCCCTCTTTCCGGTTTACCTTCGGGACGACCTTCACCCTCCGGACGACCTCCTCTTCCGGAACCGCCCTGCGGACGGCCTTCACCGGCCGGATGTTCGCCAGCCCCGGCTGCATCCGATTGCAGACGGCCCTCACCGTGAGGTCTATTGCCACGTTCCGGCTGTCCTTCCGGACGACCTTCGCCACCGGCCGGACGTTCGCCACGAGGCTCACCCTGTGCGGGGTGCTCCCGCTGTGGCTGAGCAGGAGCCGATTGTGCCTGCGGTTGTCCGTGTCCGGCATTCTGATTGGTCTCCACACCGAATACTTTATAGAACCCGGTCCGATACCAGTCGAAAGACCAGGTCAGCCCCGTAAGAGACATAGCCAGCAGGAAAACAAGCGCGTATATACCCCCGGCCAGGTGTGTATCGTACCAGAAACGGAACCTTCCTTTACCCGTCTGAATGGAAAGTTTTCTCTTTAAAGACTTGATCGTATTCGGAACCCAGATCACCAGTCCGCTGAGCAGTACAAACACAAACACAAGCGTAGAAGTCCCGGTAATCATCTTTCCCCAGTTTATCCCCTCTCCTCCTCTCTTGAACTCGAATAGGAACCAACGGTGCAGCCGCCTCACAAACGAGAAGAACGTACCTTTCTGATAAGGTACGACTTTCCCTTTGACCTCACCGGTATAAGGATCTACCAGCAAAGAAGTACGCCCCTGACCGGTGAGACCCATGCGATAATTCGTAGTGGCATCCGCCGGGAATTGCACACTGGAAATAGATACCGAATCGGGAAGCTGCTGCTTCACAAGCGGGATGAGTTGCTCTACAGGAAGCGGGCTTTCCGTAGCCATACTTGCCTTGTAACGGGAGGGTTGGAACAACTCCAACAGTTCACTCTCAAAAATCAGTGCCGCCCCTGTCAGACACAGAATACTGATCACCAGCCCAAAAGGAACAGAGATCCAAAGGTGTATTTTCGCAAATAGCTTTTTCATTTTCCGAATAATTGTTTAATTCCCTCATATATGCCCGGGAGCACTGCTGTTCCGTGATTTTCTTCCGGGAATGATTGTCTAAAATAATCTAAATTCTCTGCCTGTGGCCATACCTCTCCAAGCAGATAACGCACCGTCTGGTAGTGGATATCCACCTTGTCGGTACGTGGTTTTGTCACGACTCCTACATACAGGCTTTTTCCTGGAAGTCTTTCCTTTTCCTCTGCCGGAAGTCAGTGTTTTACATCTACCTACCGTCGCCTGGAAATAAGAATCCCTATCCGGCAAACAAACAACCGGATAGGAGGACGCAGAGTCTTGCTGCTAACCTTCGGAGACATACCCGCCACAGACCCGTTGCTCTTACAGGATAGTTGAATACAAAATAGATTTCTTACCTATACAGAGTTCCTCCTGGCTCCGCATGGTTAGCAGGAGCAGGAGGAAAAACCGAAGCATCGTCATTCTCGTCATCTCTCAGTGGACAAAAAACCTTTCCGGATATAAGACGTATTCTTTGTAACTCACTGCACCACTACCCCTGTTCCGGGTATGTTCGTTGTACACCCCCCGGACACAATAGCTGTTGCAGGTAACTGCATACATCGCAGGTTATCGCCCGATAAGGGTTACATATACAGTCTGTATTCACCGATCTACTCTTTTGCCGCCACTCATTCTTTGTATCGATGACTTACTTAAAATTTTCCAATCGCACTGATGGATTCCGCACCTATTATCGTTACTCCCTTGGTTGCGGTAGCAGTTTCCGGATCGATAATATAAATAGTCGCATCATCAGAACCGGCAGTCATGGGGAAATAAATTACCCCGCCACTGCTATAAGGAAGCCCTGTAGAGATCACTTCATCTTTATCCGGCAATCCGTTTACCCATTCCAAACTCCTCTGTGCGGCGTTTACTACTACGTACTGAGAAGCTGCTGCTGTAGCCGGAGTTGCAGGAGTCACTTCATTATATACTTCTAACAGGAAGTAACTTTCGGTAATATGCCATACTTTACGGAACTTATACCCTCCCAGGGCCGTCTCAATATCATAGTAATAGTCCGAATCGAAATCTGTTGCTCCTTTAGCAATGCGGAGCGCTCCCGCGTTAGGAACAGACTCATCGGAAAAACCTAAGAAACTGCCGGAAAACACATACGTATATCCGTCATCCGCCATACCGATCTGGCTGTAATACTGAGATCTCATACGACCTGCCGCATAACTTAATTTATCCGACTCGTAGATACGTTCCAACTCCAGGCTGGACGATGAAGAACTGACATTTAACTTAAACTGTGCCACCCATACACCAGCCGGATACCGCACATCACCGGTAGTATTGCCATTCGATGTAGATCCGGTAGGAGGATCAGAAACAACAAGCCCTGTAAGGAAAGTATTGTTTCCCAGATCAACAATACCAGCAAAAGTCGCCTGTTGACCTCCAACCAACTCATCCATAGTCAAATAGACTCCTGTACTGTTTGCTAACCCGTTGTTAACATCCAGAACATTCAGTATGACGGCATCTCTCCTGGTTTCATCCTTAAATTCTCCGCTTTCATGCACCAGTGCTTCACCATCGTCACCAACAGGGGTCTGACCACTTCTGACAGCAAGCGCGTATTGTCCGACATACCCGTAAGTTCCAAATCCGCCATCAATGGCAGTCTCTCCGATCTTGGAAATACCGGAACTAGATACCGTGTAACCCAGACAGGGAGCAGGATCACCCTGGGAATAATAAAGTCCCACAGCAGCAGCGGGATCAGAATTGAAGATCCAGGTATAGCTTTGCATCAATTGCGTATAATTCTCACTGATAGAGACTTCACCGGAATTTACATTATCCAGAAGCATAATATAAGAATATTCGTCTCCCGTAGCCTGAATAAAGAAGGCATCTTTTACAACATCCGGATCCGTAGGGTCTACCACAACAGGATCCTCTTCGTTGGGATCTTCTGTTGAATTGTCATCATCGCTACAAGCCGTAAATGTCAGAACCATGCAAGAGATCAGTCCGAAGGTTAATACATTCTTTAAAAAATTCGTTTTCATCATTACTTTCATTTTTTAATTATTTAGCGTTTATCTTGTCTTTAAGAAATAGTATCTGAATTTTACGTTAAAACTTCTTCCGGGTTTCTGGAGGCTGTAATTGTCATACAACATTTCGTTTGTTACATTCCGGGCCTCCAGAGAGATATTGTATCTTCCGTTCTGCAAGGAATAATGCAGCGAAAGGTCATGAGACAATTGCTCAGGTACCGTAATGTCTCCTCCTTCACTCCGCCATGCCAGATAGAACTTATTTACATACTGCATATTATAGCCGACAGAAAGCGCATTTTTCTCTCCGAACAGACGGAAAAATGTATACGAAGCATCCACATTGGACATCAGATAGGGCTGGTTGGGCATACGGTCTTTGTAATAGACCAGTTCCTGACCACGTACTCCGTAACGCTCCATATTACGGATATCCTGATACGTCAGATTTCCACCGATATTGAAACTACGCTTGTAGTAATAACGCGTTTCAAAATCAAAACCTTTATTCACCACCTTACCATGATTGGTATAATAGGCCCCTCCGTAACGTTGCTCCACCAGCCGACGGATATAATCCTGCGTATTGCGATAGACAAATCCGGCATCGGTATAGATCGCATGGTTTTTATTGAAGCGATAGTCAAATGTCACATTTACATTGATGTTGTTACTGCTTTCCGGCTTCAACCCGGCATCTCCGGTCTCCAGCACATTATCTCCGAAAAGCTCCATTTCCGACGGCAAACGGTACGATCTTTCATAAGAGACCTTCAACCGGAGTGGCGAAAGAATGACATAGGTACTTGCCAACCCGTAACCAACCGTATTGTAAGAACGGTTCTGAAGCTCATATTCCGAAGTTGTCGTTGTCGAAACATCGATGGGACCAGTCACTTTAATATCATAGTATTTGGCAAAAGCGGATGCCGTCCAGATACCGTTGTAGTCAAACTTATAAGAACCTCCCAACACATTTTTGGTACTGGAACGTTTCATCAGATCAGCCTCCGAAGTCACGTTTATATTGTCATTTTTACGTGAATACGTATTAAATACATGATTGACCGCGAATGTATGTCTCTCTCCCAGGCGATAATTTACATTGCCCGTGACATACCAATTATCGTTCTTGGTTTTGGAATCGGTATATTGCCCTTCCCCTTTAGAGTTGGTGGTCACGTATTCACCCGCCCAATTGTATCTCCGCGCCATAGTATCCAAGGACTCACTCTTGGTATGATTGTAACGCGCGGACAGATTCAGGTGAAGCCCATCCGTCAGCAAATTGCGCAATTCATAATTAACTGCCGGTATGACACTTTTTGAACTACGCTCTTTTCCACCGAACACCACCTTCATCAGATTCCCGTTTTGAATCTCGGCATACTCCTGACTATAAGTAGTCTCAAAAGTAAGCCGGGTAGCCCAGGGCTTATTTCTAACTCCGACCTTAGCCACAACCGCTTCATTGTGATAAGTATCATGAAAACGCCTGAACCAGTATTCTTCATCGGAGTACTTATAAGTATCCAGATCCAGATTGTTCGTTTTCACTTTATAATTATTGTCGGAATAGTTCTGATAAGCAGTCAACTGAAATGTCATTCCCGACCTGGTAGTATGTCCCAGATTCAGATTAGATTTGTGAGTATTGAATGAACCATAGGAATACGAAGCATCCAAAAAAGTATTCGGCGAGTTTTTAGTTACAATATTGATCGCTCCTCCCAAAGCATCCGATCCCAGTTCAATAGGAACTACCCCTTTATACACCTCAATCCGTTCGGCGAAATTCACCGGCATATTATTAATACCAATGGATGACCCGGAACCCTGCAAAGGCACCCCGTCCAGAAAGACCCGTACATGATTACCGGTAAATCCATTCAGGGTAATCTGCGTGTTGGAACCTACGCCACCGACTTCTTTTATCTTTACTCCGGATACGCGATCAAGCGCACTGGCCAGATTCAACGTCGTGTTATGAAGCGCAGTAGCATCCACTGCTACTACATTATAAGCAGTCTTATTTATCTGTTGCACCATAGAAGTGCCTACAATTTCCACTTCGCCTAATCCAATGTTGGATTCTTTCAGCCGGATATGTACATGGGTCGGATCTCCGGGTCGGATATCAATCTTTTCTTCATACGTCTGATATCCCAACGTAGATACTACCAAGGTATAGGTACCCGGAGGTACATGTATATGGAATTTTCCTTTGAGATCCGTAGTCGTACCATAAGAGGTATTTTTCAGATATACAGAAGCATATTCGATCGCTTCTTTGTTTGTAGTAGTGACCGTACCACGCAGTGTGGCTCTCCCCTGCCCGGCTACAAATACAGGAATCAATAATGCGATAAGAGTTGTGTAGAATTTTATTGCGTTCATTTCTATGGTTTTAACCCGAATATATTCTTTATATATTTAGGTGTGATCCGAATGGATTTTCCATTTGCAAAGTTCTTTTAATAATACCACGTATACAATCACTCTTTATAGGTATTTTTAAAAGAGTATAAAAAGTGTAGATTACCTACAAAAAGGGGTATGAATTTCCGGATAAACGTTGTGAGCGGAAATTCCACAGGCAGAACCAGCTAAAGAAACTGATCAAAAATAGATACAGTATATACCTACAGTTACAAAGTGAGAAAAGCCCATTCTCCTGACAAGAGCTGTCATCCGGACAGGGATCTTCCCTATCCGGAAACTCTGATAAGGTGCAAAAACCTCTTTTTTAACGAATTAAACGACGTATTTTTGTCAATTTGATTATCTTTACCGCTCAAATAGTTTTCCTGGTTATGAAAAAAGGAGACATAGGTAGTCAGTTAATAGATACATTGCATCAATACTTTCCTGACAACGAACAACTTCTGCAATCGTTGGAGCGGATCCTGAAACTGGAAAAACACGTTATACAGGAAAAACTGGACGGAAAGATCCCGTTCACCCTGGAAGAAACAAACGAACTCGTACACTCCATCCCTCTGGACCCGGCTGCCCTTTTCCGGACACCCCAGAGTAGGCCTTCTTTCCTGAAACTCTGTTACTACACCTACGATAAACTGACGGATAATGATTTCCAACTGAAATACGATCTGCTCGATATCTATCGGAGATCAGCGAGCTCTCCCAACAATTCCTTCCTGCTGGCATGCAACATGTTGCCGGACATACTGATCCTTTCTTATGTAGGACTCAGGAATCTCTATCACCTGAAGTGGATGCACTTTCAGAACGATGATCATACCCGCTACACCCGATTCGAAGATGTGGTGTACAGTGAACGGTTTGCCCGGTTCGCGGATGACTATCAGGAGACCATGTCCCATTTCCGTAAAACTTATTTTATTTTCGGCAACAATATCATCCGCGATCTGGTAAAAGACATTCACTATTTCCGGATCATTGGTCTGTTGGCTGACGATAGCGTATCCCTGTTGAAAGAAGAGATTATCGATCTGCTCAACGATCTGGAAGCAACAGCCAGAAAAGGCTATCGTCACGATCCGCGAAAAGAAGTTATTTTCTGTATCGCCCATACCAGTATACAGAACTGGTATACCCTGGTGACCAGCGACTCCCATAAAATAGCCATGTTCCAGGCCTTTTACCTCAATTACGTATATACGGACGATAGCGAAACGGTAGAAAAAATGCAATCCTGGATACAATCCCTCATCCAGTCTTCGACTGTGATCTCACAGAGCGGAGAAATAGAAAGAGTGAATTATTTTACCGGACTGAGAGACTATGTACAGCGATCTCTATAAACGTTCTCCTGTCGTTTGCAGTTGCGATGATCCGACCATCTTCAACTGATTTTGCCCAACACGGAGTCCATAAAATTCTGATTGAAGAGACAGCATATCTGTCATAATGGGATAACTGTATAGCGGGCGTTTCCATCGGATAGCGCAACCAGGAAACATTCCCGGTCGCATCTTATAAAACCGGTTCTTCCTCATTTTCTGCGTTTTTTATGTACTTTTTATAAGTATTCCCAACCCGTAATCTTTTTTTGTGTCTTAGCATTTTATACCATGACTACTATGCAAGATCACACCGATAAGCTTTTAGTTGCCAGCCTGAGAGAGGAGAACGTTCATGCTTTCGAGACCCTGCATAACAGATACAGCGCTAAATTATACAAGTCCATATCTCTGTTTTGATACGACAAAAGTCTCGCCACACTGGTAGAAGTGGGTATAGTACCCATGAGTCTTGTAGACAATGCCGTGCGGCGTATCTTGCGTCTGAAGTTCCGCCTTGGACTGTTCGAGAATCCTTACACACCCGGGATCTCCGAAGAAAAACGCCTGGTCCTGCCGGAGCATGTGGATATCGCCCGGCAACTCGCGGAAGAGTTTATGGTACTTCATAAAAACGAAAACCACACCCTCCCTCTGAAAAACGTGTCTAAGATTGCCGTGATCGGTCCCATGGCCAAAGAGAAAGATCACTTGCCGGGCTCGTGGTACAGACACAGCAGGGGCAGAGATGTGGAAAGCATCTGAAAGGGACTGGAAAAAGAGTTTGCCGGCACAAGCCAGTTGCTCTACGCGCAGGGTTGTGCGTTCGACGGAAACGATCGTTCCGATTTCCCGGAAGCACTCCGGACAGCCGCAGAGGCCGATATATTGCTGGTATGCCTGGAAGCGAAAAGAGCCTGGAGCGGTGAGAACGCGTCCCGATCTACCCTGACCCTGCCCGCTATACAGGAAGAGCTGGTAGAGGAGCTTCATGCCCTGGGTAAACCCATTGTATTGATCCTCTCCAGCGGCCGCCCGTTGGAACTCTGCCACCTCAAACCCTGAGCAACACCATCCTGGAGATCTGGCAACCAGGCATCGCGGGTAATACGGTGCTGGCAGGTATACTGTCCGGACGCGTCAACCCTTCCGGGAACTTGTCTGTCACCTTCCCCTACTCCACCGGACAGATCCCCATCTATCACACCCACCGCCAGAGTGCGCATCAACCAGGGAAAATACCAGGACATTCCCTGTAGGCCGTTGTATGAGTTTGCCCATGGCCTCAGCTATACCACCTATGAGTACGGAACATCCACCGCCTCCGCTACTACCCTCAAACGCAAAGAAAAACTGATCGTAGAAATCTCCGGGAGCAACACCGGAGCGATGGACGGAGCAGAGACCGTACACTGGTTTATCCGCGACCCGGTATCTTCCGCCTCCCGCCCGGTGAAAGAGCTGAAGTATTCTGAAAAACAACTGATCCGCCAGGGAGAGAGCCGGATCTTCTGCTGTGAGATCGACCCGGAAAGAGATTTCAGCCTTGTTGATGCCACCGGCAAACGCTTTCTGGAAACGGGAGAGTATCAGGTGATCGTGAAAGATCAGATTGTAAAGATACAGTTAGCAGACTGATTCCGGCTGCTCTTTCCTTCAGCTGCACAAGAGATAAACTCCACATAGATTTTACTTTACCGGAATCTGACTTTTCTCATCCTCTTTGAATAAATAATGGATTTTTGAAGTCCTGTAAGACAGGTTGTTCGATATATAGTTTATTTCCGAATTGAAAACAACATAAAATAAACGTATATTATTTTGTGAATAAAGCATCTATCAGAATCTGGACAACTAATTATTAATGCAGTTATGGCATCGGGAACAGCTTAACTTACAGCACTTTAAAACATCATCATGTTTCTATAGTGAGACAGTTTCTTGTATTTTTCTCTACGCAGCTTTACAAAAAAACAAACATACATCTTTTCTATATCAAAGAACCGATATATAAATAATTTCACCGGGTAGGACATGACTTTTGCAAAACACCACCTCATTTTATTGGTATCCAGAAACCTAACCTGTAGTTATAAACAGCCACTCCGGGACAAAGCTTATTGAAGAAACTTCGTACCAGGCCTGTTCTTTCCCTAATATCCTTTATCTATCCTCTCTATCATTATTTCCATGGTCTGTTTCAGAGCACCAAATATATCATCATCAAAAACATTCGGAGCACTTCTCAGAAAAATCCTGACCTCATTACTCCGCAACATTGTTTCGAAATAGGGATAAGGATCGCCTTGCTCCATCCAATTAGAAAGTTGATAAAGCAATGAAGGATCTATATCCAGAGAATTATGAGCAGACTCTATTTTCAGATCAACATATAAAGCAACAGCATTTGCCACTTTATCCATCTGAGAATAACACTTCATCAAATCCAGAAGTAAAGTCTTATCTTTTATATACGGCATCAACACGGAAGATTTCAGCACTTCATATGCATCTTTGGTAGGAGTAAACTCAAACATTCGTCCGAAGACATTCGGATTCTCCAGTATACTCTCTGCGGGAATAGCCCGGATATTCTCCAGATTGTCCCGGAAAAGCCCAAGCAGTTTGATATCTTCTTCATAATATGTACTCACTTCTTCCAGTATTTCCAGATTATTCCACAGTTCCATTTTAACCAGAGACAATGCTTCCCTGATCTCACTGCGTTTGGTATTGGTATTGATGCGGTCTGTAATGGCCAGCGTGATCAATACCCCAATGATTACTACAGATAACTCTCTGAAATAAGAAAATACCCTGAGTTTTTTTACTCTTTCAATGATACTGATTTTTTGTGTCATACCGGATTAAATTATAAGAACAGGATAAAAGTATACATTTAACAGAAAACTATCAAATTTCTTTCCGGGGAATCTGTTCCTGACGGGATCTTGCATATATTTTTTCAGATTTTATTTCGCAACAGCTACTCTTTTGGTCTGGCCACTGGCTTGCCACAGCTTTTCTTACGTAGACTTCTACACCGAATGGAACAGACATATGACGAAGAAACCCAACATGCCTTTTATGGGGTAGTTGGGTTTCTTCGTCATGTGTCCGATAAATAGTCTCTGATCCTATCACAACCCGTGTCTGGTAGTACAACAATCAATGTAATCCTACCACCAGACAACTATTTCCAACTTACTTTGGTGTAACCGTCAGCACAGCGTTATGTATGCCACCCGACAGATCCACCATAAATTCATAGGCCGTGTTGCTTTCCAGCGTAACGTTTGGCCGGAGTTTCACGTTACCATTGTCGTCGCCCTCTCCTATATATACGAGATTGCTGGAAGTAGATAGGGTATTATGCTGGAACTCACCGCCCCAACCCTTCTGGTGGAAGAATTTAAAGTTGATGGCATCCGTGTTTATCTGTTCTCCCGCAACTAAGGTGATCCGGTATTTCTTGCCACCCAACGGAGCCATACAAATGGCTTTACTGTCGCCCCAACCTATGTCGTTCGCATTCGAGGGCTTTCCTATTCCGTCGCCAATGACCCAGACTGCGCCTGTACCGTCATCATTCAGCGTGGCCGGCTCACTGTCTGACAAGACTTCAACCGCGAAATACCTGAGCGTATGATCCGCATGGATCCTGTAAATTCCGTCCATGGCCTGGAAAGTGAATTTATCATCCGTTCCTTCTACTCTCGCCAGGAAATCGGGATCTATCCACCAATCAGCAATATCATCAATGTCTTCCAGCAAGATCGTTTGTCCTTCCATGATATCCACATCAGCGGGATAGGTTGAAACCTTGACCACTTTCCGCTCAAAGATCCAGAAGTATGCCTCACCCCAGGCCTCCGTACCGTCAGGAGCATAACACAAAACAAGACGATCGTCCGTAAATTCCAGGATGTCATACGTATATATATCATGCTCTTCCCCGGCTTTGGGCCATACGCCACACAATACGTTTATATCCCGCGTTACTAATTGACCGACAGACCAGTCATTACCCTCCGCGTCTTTCTTCGTCTTCGTCAGATCGACCGCATATTCTCCTTCCACCTCCGTACCGTCACTGAGTTTTTTGATCAGGGAAGCACCGGAAAACACCATACTGGCCTCTGCCAAACCTTCACCGGGAGCCCATTCGTCCAGGGACGCACCTGCCGATGTGGACCACCAGCCTGGCATTCTATCTACCAGATAGGCCCCATTTCCCCAGGCGGGTGAAGCCCATACCCATTCTCCCTCGAACGGACCTTTCTCATCCAGTACAAAATGAAGCCCAGGAAGCCACACTTCACTGCCGGCACAGGTCACCAAGCGTATCTGCGCCCTGCCACTCCGGATGTCGACAGGTACTCTTAACTTTAACAAACTGGTTGATTTACGGATAAAATCGATCGCGGCTACTGCGATATCACCTTCTGTACCCGGGAAAATCGCTTCTTCAAAGAATTCCATATCAGTTCCTGTGAGGGTGAGCTCGGCTCCAATCCCTGCCCTATCGCCCGGAGATAAAGTTGCCACCGACGGGTTGCCTACAGTAACGGGTACACGGGCTGTCACGGACTGGTTGCCTGCGTGCAGGGTCAGGTCTCCACCCTCCGGGGAAATACCGGCCGGAGCAATCACACGGATATCGTTGTGACTGACAACCTTGATATCCGTCACACGTACTTTACCGGGAAATTCTACGGAAGTCACTTCGTCCAGACCGGTACCAGTGATCATCACTTCCTGCCCTTCTATCACTTTCGTCGGACTGAAAACCTTGATGGAAAGTCCTTCGGACATCGCATCGTCTTTGCTGTCTTCGCACGAACTTACCACTGTTCCTGTAAGAAAAACCGAGAGGACAGCTATCAGGTATATCAAACTATTTTTTTCATACGTATCTTTCATTAAGTCATTCATGCACGTCCTTATTCCCAGCCGGGGTTCTGCCCCAACTTCTTGTTCTTCTGGATCTCTGACTGCGGTATGGGATACAGGTTGTATTTTTCATCCCATTGACGGGTCTTGGTACTGCGGTTAAGGATCACTTCGTCACCTACCAGTTGCAGATCCGCGATGTCGATCGTCGTGAAGAAATCTTTTCCTTTTTTCCACCTGCGGACATCCCAGAAGCGATGGTCTTCAAAGGCCAGCTCCACCAGGCGTTCACGCATGTAGCGTTCTTCAAAGCCTGCGCTTCCCGAAAATTCGGGCATCAGGATGTCCGGACGGTTGCGAAGCACATTGATGGCTTCGTTGGCCGACATTCCGAATTCTCCTTTGGCATCGGCATCCCCGTAATAATTGTACATGGCCTCGGCATAGTTCAGATAGAATTCCGCCAGACGCATCACGATCCAGGTATGGCGGCGGGTGGTTGCGTTATTATAGGTCGTCACGCAGTTCCCATCCACATACTTCTTCAGGTAATAGCCTGTAGGGGTAGCCCCGTATTTGGGCGACCCGTTGAATCCTCCGGCATAGCTCTGGATAGCGATCTGTTGTATACTGTTGGTAGGCCACTGATCCCCGTTTTTCACTACAGTAAGGGCAAATCGCGGATCTAAACCTTCATAGGGATCTTCCCGGGTGATATTCACCTGACCGGGATACCTCTGTTTGAAAGTCTCTCCGTTGTCCGCGTATTCGTAGGCATCTACCAGAGATTGAGTAGGACAGTTGCCCGAATTTCCGTTCTCTACCCCTACCGGATAGTTGGCTCTTTCAAACGCGTTGTCCGCGGTCCGGCCCAGTCCCATAATAAACTCACTGTTGTAGAACGCGTCGTGTCCCCATAAGTCGGCATATGGACTTAACCGGATGCCCCATTCACCGGCTCTGTCGAGCAAGTCTTTGGAGGCAGCCACGGCTTCTTTCCAGCGCTCTTTGTTATTGTCCGTGTTGAACAGGGGAGAGGCGGCGTATAGGAGCGTACGCGCTTTCAGGGCCAGGACCGCGGCGCGGGTGGCACGTCCGATCTCCTGGTTGGGCTCGTCTTTGTACGAGTAGGGCAGGTATTCGGCAATGGCGTCACATTCTTCCACAATAAACCGGAAGACATCCTGGACGGGAGTGCGTGTCACGTTGTTCGCTTCGGCATTCGTCAGGGTAGTAGTCACCAGAGGCACATCTCCGTAGGCTCTGGCCAGCTCAAAATAATAGTAGGCCCGCAGGAACCTTAATTCGTAAGGGAACAGTTCAAACTGCAACAGCATGTTCGGATAGCTACTGTCGTATTTGTAATCGTCCAGATTGATCTGATCGATCTTCTCCAGGTAGAGGTGCACCTCAGCGATCGCCCGGTAAGATACCTCCCAGGTATTTGCAAACGGATAGGCCGGTGTCCAGCCTCCGTTATAATACTTATGTATATCGGACAGCGAAACCGCGAAGTCCGCTTCATCCGTGGCACTGGCCTTGATGGCTCCGTTGTAGTTATACTTGAATTCGTTGAACATCTGTCCATACACATCGAATACCAGATTTTTGACACCGTTTATCGGACTGTTGTACGTCCATTCTTCATCGCGGGTACTTATTTCGTTGTAGCTCAGATCGACACATCCGGTGAAGAGCATCCCCATCAACGCGATCCGTATATAATTTTTTCTGTTCATATCTTTTTCTTTACAGATTAGAATGTTAAAGACAAACCTACATTTACCGATTTCAATACCGGATAGGCAGTGGAGAGGACTTCCGCATCCATGGACGCCACATTATCAAATAACAGCAGATTTTGTCCCTGAAGGAATACTTTCACTCCCGCCATGTGCATCTTCTGAGTCCACCGTTCAGGTAACTTGTAGTATAGTTCGCAATTACGTAGCTTCAGGAAGTGGATCTTTTTCAGCCAGATCGTACTTTCCTGTTCGTTGTTGGACACACTTTGTGAGGACAAACGCGGATAGCGAGCGGCATCTCCCGCCACATCCCACGAATGGGTGTAATACTCTCTGGAAAGGTTATTATTGTCTGCAAGTACATTCCATACCCCGGTTACCTGACGCAGGTTCTTCATATAATTGCCAGCTCCCTGGAACAAGGCGTTGAAACCAAACCCTTTGTATTCCAGTCCCACACCGAAGGCATAGTTCGGCTCGGGAAGATCCATTCCGTAGCCCAGGCTGGTGTAATCGAACTGATTGATCACTTCGTCTCCGTTCTGATCTTTGTATTTCACATCGCCCGGACTTACGGTAGAGAACTCCTGTCGGTAGCTATTGTCAATATCGGCCTGATCTTTATAGAAGCCGATCGCTTCCAGTCCCCAGGCCTCGTTTACGCGCTTGCCTACAGGGTCGACATTGGGATAGGGAGGTTCTCCGATGTATCGGGTAACCTTGTTCCTGCTCCAGGTCAGCATACCGGATGCGTTCAGCCAGAGATCCCGGCCCAGTTTCCTGGCGAATTTCGCGCCCCATTCGAAACCGTAACTGTCTACCTCACCTACATCGTTATAGGCCGACTGTATACCGACTACATAAGAATTCTCCAGCGTAGCATCGAGCATGATGTGGCTTCTTTGCTGGTAAAACAGGTCGGCAGTGAGATCTAACGCGTTCCACAAACGGAGATCCGTACCCAGATTGAACTTGGTGGCTTTCTCCTGTGAGAAGTCAGTGGTGGGGAAAGAACGCAGGAAGGCCCCCGTACCCGTACTGTATTGATTTCCATAGATGAAATATCCGTTGGAGCCGTCCCAGGCAGAAAGCCATATACCGGCCGCGGGCACGTAGTCGGTGTGCTGGATACCTGCCGACGCTCTCACCTTTCCATAGGTCAGGAGTCCGGAACCGGGATTATCCGCAAAGATGTAGGCCAGTGACAAGGTGGGTGAAAACGCCCATTTGGCCGGGTAGCTCCGGTTGGAACCGTTGGCAGCCAGTACCAGATCGGCTACGTATTTGTTCTGAAAGTCATAATGGAAAGCTCCCATCCAGTTGGCCCGGTAGAAGGTATTTCCCTGGTTGTCCCGGATTTCTCCTTTGGTGCTATAAATCAGTGAAGCCGCGAAATTGTCGTCTTCCCGGAATGACGTATGGTACCGCAGCCCTACGGCACTGTTCGCGATCCTCCATTGTTTCTGTACATAATGATTGAATTGCAGTTTATCCTCCTTGTTACCCAGGATCACTTCCTGCACATTACTTTTGTCACCGATAGCACCGGTATAGTACTCGTACCCGTATTGATGTCCCTGGTTGCGGTGTTCGTAGGTAATGGAAGCATTGTCATAGCCCGCGCTCACAAAAGCACTCAGTCCTTTTACCCAGAAACTCAAGTCCTGATCCAGTCTGGCATCGGCCCACAACTGACGCTGGTGGGTTTTCATAAATCCGGAAGCCTGGATCTTTGCCGCGACGTTGGCATCGCCATAGGCTTCGTTACCACCCCAAACTCCATTCATCGTTTGATACGGAAACGCGCTGGCCGGGATTTTGTACACATACCAGGCGGCACCGTTCGCATCTACATCATTGGGCTGGCTGGTTTCCATGAAGATACCCAATACATTCACCGACATGTTTGTAGTAGAGGATAAGGAGAAATCCACATTCGAACGGATATTGGCTTTGGAATACTTCAGCTGTGAATCATAATCTTTCTGTTTGGTATCTTTCAACAATCCTCTGCTCCCTGTGTAGTCCATCATGGTATAATAGCGCACTTTGTCGTTCCCACCGAAGACCGACAAGTTGACCCGGTCTTCCGATCCTCTGTTCTTGAAGGCTTTGTCTTTCCAGTTCACATCCGGATAGAAATAAGGATCGGCACCCAATCTAAACAGATCCAGTTCATGGTCTGTATATGCAGACGATAATCCGTCGTTGACACGAGCCTTGTTCAATGCCGACGCATATTCGTATCCGTTCAGCATGTCAGCAAATTCCGGATCAAAGGTGAATTTATGACTGTATCCTACTTTGATCTGTGTTTTACCCAAATGCCCTCTTTTGGTTTTCACTAAGATAGCACCGTTGATCGCCTCATGCCCCAGCAGAGCTACTGCCGCCGCGTCTTTCAATACAGTGACGCTTTCCACTTCTTCCACCGTCAGGCGGTCGATCGGCCTTTCATATCCATCTACCAGAATGAGGATCTCTTTTTCCGACCAGGTCTGGTACCCCCGGATATTCAATGTAGCTCCTCTGTCTTCGTCTCCGACAAAACCGCCGTTCTGGAACACATTCAATCCCAATAACTTTCCATAAAGCGCATCGGCCAGACTGATGGCAGATGTTTGTTGCAGTTCTTCTCCCGAGATCGTGGTCGCCGCGACGGTCGAAAGGAATTCGCTCTGTTCCACCCCAAAACCCAGATCTATTTTCTGCAAAGCCTTGTCATGGAGCGTTACCTGTGCCTGTGCCGACATGACGGCAACAAAGGACACAAGTAAACCTATTTTTTTATGTGACTGTTTTTCATACTTTTTAATTATAAGTCCGACAATATTACCCTTTCCATTACCAACCCGCATTCTGGGTCAGGCCGTATCCTTTATTTATCTCGGAGCGCGGCAGTGGCGAAAGCAGCCATTTATTGTCCCATCCGCCCGGGGTCCACCACCTGCGTGAGCCAAAAGTGATCTGTTGTTTCTCGTAGATAAAATCGGGCCACGCCTCACCGGCTTGTAACCGTGTATCGTCTCTTTCGTCCTTTTGTCCGTCTGCCGTTTTTCTCCATGTGTGCAGTTCGTGTAGCGGAGAGGTAAACTTATCTATCATTTTCCGACGAATAATGTCGTACAGCCGTTCGTCTTCATACCCCAATTCACAGGCGCGTTCGCGCATGATCTCTTCTATGAGATTGTCCTTGTTGGTCGTAAGATTCAATTCCCGGTTCATTTCTTCGATTTTGCCCAGGCCTACCCGGGCGCGTACCTTATTCACCTCATCACAGGCCAGTTGCAGACTACCGGTCTCTGCAAGTGCTTCGGCATAGATCAGGTGCATGTCTGCCATGCGCAGGTATGCGTAACATCTTGGATAGTGCCATCCGAAATCCAGTACCCATTTGTACATCCCCATGCCCGTCGGGAACCGGTAGTTATATTCCCAGTTGAAACCGGCGTGTTCGATGTTCCCACCCTTCCACAACTGTATACTGGTCAGGCCCTCCTGGTATTGTTGCTGGAGATTCTGGCGGGTCACCACCAGGGTCTCGTAAAGCCGCGGATCGCGGTCGACAAAGAGGTCCACATTGTCCGGATTGTTTGTTCCGTAAATATCCTTGTACGGGTAATTCCTGCCGTCGGCCATCGGGAACATTTCCATAAATTCCAGTGTCGGATTCGCCCCTCCGAAATGGGCCTGTCCACGCGCGTCTCCTGAAGCTCCCCATTCTTCACCATCGTAGGTAGAGTGGACTTCAATGATCTTCTCGCTGTTGCCGCGGAACCAGTAGGCAGCCCGGTAAGCGGCCGTATAGCCAGCCTCATCCTGTGAGGTAGGTTGTATGAGCTGGAAATAATTTCCGTTCTGACTGTTCTGTGTGAAGAAATCTTCACAGGCCTGCCTGCATCTGGTCCAGTATTCATT
>Ga0192245_10391_pt1 | contig 19942 bp, 15 predicted proteins | sample Koala_Koa27_M3_FD_131238 | JGI IMG/M metagenome (GOLD analysis project Ga0192245, IMG submission 131238) | Enriched cells from koala feces incubated with labeled cellulose particles, San Francisco Zoo, California, United States - Koala_Koa2-7_M3 ...
GGGGTGGCCCATTTTATTAATTCTTCGTTGAACAAAAGCGCGATCGATCAGGTACGTACGGATATCCTGGCCGGAAAGACCAAGTTGCTGTATGTAGCTCCGGAGTCACTCACGAAAGAGGAGAATGTGGAATTCCTGAAAAGCGTAAAGATCTCTTTTTATGCCGTGGACGAAGCACATTGTATCTCGGAGTGGGGACATGACTTCAGACCTGAATACCGGAGGATACGACCGATCATTAATGAGATCGGTAAGGCCCCTCTGATCGCGCTGACAGCTACCGCAACCCCTAAAGTACAACACGATATCCAGAAAAACCTGGGCATGGTAAACGCGGAGGTCTTCAAGTCCTCGTTCAACCGTCCCAACCTTTACTACGAAGTACGTTCCAAGACGAATAACGTCGATAAGGATATCATTAAATTCATTCGCAACCATCCGGAGAAGTCAGGTATCATCTATTGCCTGAGTCGCAAGAAGGTAGAAGAACTGGCGGAGATCCTGCAAGCCAACGGGGTCAATGCCCGGGCCTATCACGCCGGTATGGACTCTTCTACCCGCACCCAGAACCAGGACGATTTCCTGATGGAGCGGATAGAGGTGATCGTGGCGACTATCGCCTTCGGGATGGGGATCGATAAGCCAGATGTCAGGTATGTCATTCATTACGATATTCCGAAAAGTCTGGAAGGCTATTACCAGGAGACGGGAAGAGCCGGAAGAGACGGTGGCGAAGGCAAATGTATTACCTTTTATACAAATAAAGACCTGCAGAAACTGGAAAAGTTCATGCAAGGCAAACCTGTGGCAGAGCAGGAAATCGGAAAGCAGCTGTTGTTGGAGACTGCTGCGTATGCTGAATCTTCCGTATGTCGCCGAAAGACATTATTGCACTATTTCGGTGAGGAGTATACGGAAGAAAACTGTGGAAATTGTGACAACTGTTTAAACCCTAAAAAACAAGTGGAGGCTCAAGACTTATTATGTTCCGTGATCGAGACAGTGATCGCGGTGAAAGAAAACTTTAAAACCGACTATGTTATAGACATTTTGCAAGGGAAGGAGACATCCGAAGTACAAGCACATTTACATGAAGACCTGGAGGTGTTCGGTTCCGGTATGGGAGAAGAAGACAAAACCTGGAACGCGGTGATCCGGCAAGCGCTTATTGCGGGCTATCTGGCAAAAGATGTGGAAAACTACGGAACCCTGAAGGTGACCGACGCGGGAAAGAAATTCCTCACTCAACCTGTTTCTTTCAAAATAACCGAAGACAATGAATTCGAGGAAACGGAAGAAGAAACTCCTACCCGTGGGGGGGGCTCCTGCGCGGTAGATCCGGTATTGTATTCCATGCTGAAAGATCTTCGTAAGAAGCTTTCCAAAAAGCTGGGGGTGCCTCCGTATGTGATCTTCCAGAATCCTTCTCTGGAAGCTATGGCTACGATCTATCCGGTATCTCTGGATGAATTGCAGAATATTCCCGGAGTCGGTGCCGGAAAGGCGAAACGATACGGACAGGAGTTCTGCGTATTGATCAGGAAACATTGTGAAGAAAATGAGATCGAACGTCCGGAAGATCTGAGGGTGCGTACGGTGGCTAATAAGTCCAAGCTCAAAGTATCTATTATTCAGGCCATAGACCGTAAAGTGGCATTAGATGATATCGCGGTGTCCAAAGGGATCGAATTCACTGATCTTCTGGATGAAGTCGAAGCCATTGTCTATTCGGGTACCAAGCTCAATATCGATTATTTTTTAGATGAGATCATGGACGAAGATCATCTGCTGGATATCTATGATTACTTCAAAGAGTCTACGACCGACAGCATAGAGGATGCGTTGGACGAACTGGGCGATGAGTTTACGGAAGAGGAAGTCCGGCTGGTAAGAATTAAGTTTATCTCTGAAATGGCCAACTGATCCCGACGGTTCTTATATCAGCATAGCGAGCGGCTGCCTTTACCGGGTAGGCCGCTTTTATTTGCGGTCGGGAGAAAAAAAGTCTTGTTTCCCGGATAGCCGGATAAAAAACGTATCTTTGTGGGTCAGAATCTTCAAGGAGTTTGTATGAAACCATGGTACCTTTTTGCTTTTCTGTGTGGGATCTCTTTTTTCTCAGTCGCGCAGGAAACCAACGTTTTAACTGTTGATGATCGTGCCTTCTGCCTTTCCGAGTTGGAGTGGCTGTATCGTCATTCGGATCAGACGGAAGATTTTCAGCTGTTTCCGGAGTCTGTGATCCGTGCACAGTTGAAAGTACAGGATGCTATACGGGAGGGGCTGGATACTACAGCCGCCTATCAGCGGGAAATGGCTGCTTACAAACGCGATCTGCTGTTTCATCGGATGACGGCAGAAAAGGTGGCATACCATGAGGCAGGCCGGAAAGAGAAGATCCGGATCTTACAGGTGATCAAGCCCTTACCCCAGACCCTTACCCGTGCTGCAGTGGCTCAGGCCGAACAGATGATGCGTTCGTTGCATCAGATGCTGACGGAGATACAGGGCGAAGACGCTTTCCGGAAGGCCGCGGATAGCTGTTCGGTACTATGTACCGAAGAGTGGGTCCATCGGCTGGATTTTCCCCGTGACATGGAGCAACGTATCTTCTCTCTGGATATTCAGGAAATTTCACCTCCCTTTTTCTCTCCGTGGGGTATTCATATCGTACAGGTCCTGGATAAGCAGGAGGAGGAAACAGATCCGTGGGAAACAGCTTCCGAAGCCTCTTTTTTGAGACAATGGAGAGAAGACCAGGTAGAGAAACTGAAGAAGCGTCATTCCTTTACTTTGGAGGAGGAGGGAATCCATGAATTGTTTCTCAACGGATATACATCCCGGGAACTTTTTTCTTATAAAGGGTGCTCCTATACAGGGACCGGGTTCTCGGACTTTCAGGCTCATGCTCCTTACTCATTGAGGAGACAACTGGAACTGTTTATCGATCATACTCTTTTGTCTGTCGAGGCCACGGAACTGATGAGCGGGGATATGGAGTACCGCATGGCAGTGCTGAATCACAGTGACAGTTTGTTGATCCGGGCCATTACAGCAAAGAAGCTGACTCCTTTGCTGGAGGATCAGGCAGCTTTACAGGCCTATTTTGAGGCTCATCGTTCACGTTATAAATGGGAATTGCCCCGTTTCAGAGGAGTGGTATTGCATACGCCCACTAAGAAGATGACGCGTGAAGTGAAGAAATTCCTGAAAAAAATACCGGAGCGTGAGTGGGAGGAGGCTATCACTCTGACCTTTGATGGTGAACGTGTGCCCCGTGTCTGCTTTGAACAGGGAGAATACGCCATCGGGCAGAATCCGTACGTAGATAAGCTCCTGTTTAAGCAAGGCAGTTTTTCGCCGGTAAAGGAGTATCCTTTTACTACCCTGATAGGGAAAAAGGTGTCCGGTCCGGCAGATTGGAGGGAGATACAGGAAAGAGTGGTTAAAGAGTATGCGGAAGAGTTGGAAATCAAGTGGTTGAAAGAGCTATGTAAGAAAAGTGTGGTTGAAATTAACGAAGAGGTTTTAAAAACAGTTAATAATCACTGAAGCAATCGATTATTACACTATCTTCGTACCTTGGAAAAAGTATAGTTTGGCTCAGCATGCGGAATACTCTTTTGGTTTGTATAACAGTCTTATTCTTTGTGAGTTGCGGTGGAGGAAAGATCCATCGTGGACGATTTCCTTTGGTAGAGGTGGATGGAAATATTTTATACAAAGAGGACTTGCTGGCGGTACAACCCGCAGGGTTATCGGCTGACGACAGTCTGCTTTTCGCGGAAAACTATATCCGCAACTGGGTAGAGGATGTACTGCTCTACGAACAGGCACGCAGAAATATACCCGACAATGAGGAGGTAGAGAAGTTGGTAGAGAACTACCGCAGGTCACTCATTATGCACACCTATCAGCAGGAACTTATCAATCAGCGGCTGAGTCGTGAACTTACCTCCCGTGAAAAGGAAGAGTACTATGAGAACAACAAAGGGCTTTTCACGCTGGAATATCCTATCGTGAAAGGGTTATTCATCAAAGTGCCACTGAGGGCTCCCGGCCTGAACAATGTGCGCAAATGGTACAAAGATGAGAACCTGGAGTCTGTAGAGAACCTGGAGAAATACAGTTTACAGCATGCTGTGAAATATGAATATTTCTATGACAAATGGATCCCTCTTTCGGATGTTTTCGATCTGATCCCGGTGGATGTCGGTGCGCCTGAAGAATATGTGAGGAAGAACCGACAGATCGAACTCAAAGATACGGCGTTTCATTATTTTCTGCATGTGACCGATCTGCGTGTACAGGGAGAGCAGGAACCCTATGAGTTTGCCGGGTCTCGTGTCAGGGAAATGCTGCTCAACCTCAACCGGGTAGAGTTTATGAGGACAGTGACAGACGAATTGTATCAACGCGCTTTGAAAGGAAATAGAATAAAATATAATTATTAACTACATAGAATGAGAAAGTTTGTGAACTTTAGATGGTTTGTGATCGCATTATGTATATGCTCCGGTTCCGCGCTTTTCGGACAGGACAATGTCATAGATGAAGTGGTATGGGTAGTGGGAGACGAGGCTATCCTGAAATCGGAGGTGGAAGAGGCACGACTGAGCGCGTTGTACGAAGGGCGGCGCTTCAATGGAGATCCCTATTGCATTATCCCGGAAGAACTGGCTGTGCAGAAACTCTTCCTGCATCAGGCAGCTTTAGATAGTATTGAAGTCAGCGAAGCGGAAGTGATACAACGTGTGGATCAGATGACCGAACAATACATCCAGGCCATCGGTTCGCGGGAAAAACTGGAGGAATATTTCAATAAGACTTCTTCCCAGATACGTGAGATCCTTCGGGAAAATGCCCGTACAGGTCTCACCGTGCAGCGGATGCAACAGAAACTCGCGGGAGAGGTAAAGGTGACCCCGGCAGAGGTAAGACGCTATTTCAAAGACCTGCCGCAGGATAGTATTCCTTATATCCCTACGCAGGTAGAGGTGCAGATCATCACGCAGCAGCCTCGTATCCCGATCGACGAGATCGAAGATGTGAAAAGGAGACTGCGTGAATATACGGAGAGGGTGACTACCGGAGAGACAGACTTCTCTACATTGGCACTTCTCTATTCCGAAGACCGTGGATCGGCCATGAAAGGGGGCGAACTGGGTTTTATGGGGCGTGGTCAGCTGATCCCGGAGTATGCGAATGTGGCCTTCAACCTGCAAGACCCTACCAAAGTATCCAAGATCGTAGAGTCGGAATATGGATTTCACATCATACAGCTGATCGAAAAGCGAGGAGACCGTATCAATACACGACATATTCTGATCAAGCCCAAGGTGGCAGAGGAGGATATGCTCGCGGCCTGTGCGCGTCTCGACTCGATCGCCGAGCAGATCCGTCTGGACGACTTCACTTTCGAAGAGGCGGCTACTTTCATTTCTCACGACAAGCATACCCGTAACAACCACGGGTTGCTGCCCAACCCGTATACGAATACTTCCCGGTTCGAAATGCAGGATCTGCCTCAGGAAATAGCCAAGGTAGTAGAGGGGATGAATGTGGGTGAAATATCCAAAGCCTTTATGATGGTCAACGAAAGAGATGGGAAAGAAGTGTGTGCCATCGTAAAACTGAAAAGCCGTATCAATGGTCATAAAGCTACGATCAGTGACGACTATCAGAGCCTGAAAGATATTGTACTGGAGAAAAAGCAGGATGAAATATTGGAAAAGTGGATATTGGATAAGCAGAAGCATACCTATGTACGCATCAATGAAAATTGGAGAGGATGTGCTTTCAAATATCCGGGATGGATCAAAGACTGAAAGAAGATAAATAGTTCCGATGGTGGAGGAAAGGCAAAGAAAAGTATCTATACAGAGGTGGCACGGTATCCTGGTCGCAGGTGTGCTGTGCCTCTTTGCGCTGTTTGCGTATGCTCAGGATAGTGAGCCTAAAAAAACGCGTGTAGATCTTCTGCATGCCGATGAGGGGGTTGCCGACAAACTGGCCCGTCCCGATGTACAGGTCCTGATCGGAAATGTACAGTTGCTGCACGACAGCATGTATATGTATTGCGACAGCGCGTTGATCTATGAAACGACCAATTCGGTAGAGGCTTTCAGCAATGTACGTATGGAGCAGGGAGATACTTTGTTCATTTATGGCGATTATCTCTTCTATGACGGTATGACACAGTTGGCCATGCTCCGGGAAAATGTGAAGATGATCAATAACAATACCACACTGCTGACAGATAGTCTCAATTACGACCGTATCTTTGAACTGGGCTATTATTTTGAAGGCGGGATGCTGATGGATGAGGAGAATGTGCTCACTTCCGACCGGGGAGAGTACAGTCCGGCTACGAAGAACTCTGTATTCAATTACGATGTGAAGTTGGTAAATCCCCAATTTACCCTTACATCGGACACGCTGAGATACAATACGGATACCAAGATCGCTATTATACTGGGTCCTTCGGATATTGTAAGTGAGAACAATCATATCTATTCGGAACTGGGATTTTACAATACGCTCACCGAACAGGCCGAGTTGCTTAACCGGTCGGTACTGACCAATGAAGGCAAGAAACTCACCGGAGACAGTCTGTTCTATGATCGTTTCATCGGCTACGGAGAGGCGTTTGACAATGTAGTGATGAATGATACGGTCAATATGAACATGCTTACGGGGGATTATTGTTATTACGATGAGCTCACAGAGTTTGCCTACGCCACCGAGCGGGCAGTCGGGATCGACTATTCGCAGGGAGACAGCTTGTATATTCATGGAGATACGTTGCAGCTGAATACCTATTACCTGAATACAGACTCCATGTACCGGCAGATGAGAGCCCATTATAAGGTACGGATATACCGTACCGACGTACAGGGAGTCTGTGATTCGCTGGTTTTTGACAGCCGTGATTCCTGTCTGACGATGTACGTAGATCCGATCCTCTGGAACGAGGATCAGCAGTTGCTCGGAGAGGAGATCAAGGTATATATGAATGACAGTACCATTGACTGGGCCCATGTGATCAACCAGGCGCTGAGCGTGGAAATGAAAGATTCTATCCGCTACAATCAGGTAGCGGGCAAGGAGATGAAAGCCTATTTTGAGAATGGTGAGATGCGACGGGTGGAGGTGATCGGAAATGTATTGGTTGTCTTCTATCCCGAGGAGAATGACGGGACCATGATCGGGATGAATACTTCGGAAACGAGTTTACTGAATATTTATCTGCAGGAGAGGAAGATAGAGAAGATGGTAATGAGCCCGAAATCGAATGGGATCTTGTATCCGCTGGACCAGAGCCCTCCGGATAAGTCCAAACTCCCTACCTTTGCCTGGTTCGACTACATACGTCCTTTAGACAAAGAAGATATTTTTAACTGGAGAGGTAAGAAGGAGGGTGAGGGGCTCAGGAAGAGCTCCAGACAGCCTGCGGGCTCACAGGGAAGAGAACGAATTTTAATGAGATAGTATTATGGGAATGTTTAATGCCAGAAAGCCTCGCCGCTTCAATCATCAGTATATTTATGTCGATGAGCGGAAAGAGAAGCTTCAGAAGATGGAAGAAAGTGCGAAACGGGAGTTGGGGATGGCACCTGAAAAGGAGTTCTCTCCTGAGGACATCCGTGGCAAGTTTGTAGAAGGTACCACCCATCTGAAAAGGAGAAAGAACAGTGGTAAGGTTCCGGTGCACGCAGGTATTATACTGGTTATTATAGGATTACTGGTGTTCCTCTGGCATTATCTGCAGACGGGTAGTTGGACATTCTGATTCCCGGCCTGTTGCCGGATGGCCTGCGCGGATGGGACGCACTCCTTCAGGCAGGCTGTTTTTATATACGACTGACTTTATTTATGAGCGACATCATCCAACTGTTACCCGATTCGGTGGCCAATCAGATCGCTGCCGGTGAGGTCATACAACGTCCGGCCTCTGTTGTGAAAGAACTTGTAGAAAACGCGATAGATGCCCAGGCACAACACATACATATATTGATCACTGACGCGGGAAAAACCTCCATCCAGGTGATTGATGACGGGAAAGGTATGTCGGAAACGGATGCCAGGCTTTCGTTTGAAAGACATGCTACCTCCAAAATACGGGAGGCTGCCGACCTGTTCAGCCTGCATACCCTGGGGTTCCGGGGAGAGGCGCTGGCCTCTATCGCTGCCATTGCCCAGGTCGAACTCAAGACCCGTCAGGAGAACCGGGAACTGGGAACCAGGATCGTCGTATCCGGATCACGGATAGAAACTCAGGAGGATGTCGCTACTCCCCAAGGCAGTAATTTCTGTGTCAACAATCTGTTCTTCAATGTGCCTGCCCGCAGGAAATTCCTGAAATCCAATACCACCGAGTTGAGCAATATCCTGGCAGAGTTCGAACGGGTGGCTCTGGTGCATCCCGAAGTCGCGTTTACGTTGTACAGCAACGATTCGCAGCTGTTCAATCTGGCCGCTTCCCCTTTGCGGCAACGCATTCTTACTATCTTTGGAAAGAAACTCAATCAGCAGCTTCTGAGTGTAGGGGTAGAAACTACGCTGATCCGCCTTTCGGGCTACGTAGCCAGGCCCGAGACCGCGCGCAAGAAGGGAGCGCATCAGTTCTTTTTCGTAAACGGACGCTATATGCGCCATCCCTATTTTCATCGGGCGGTGATGGATGCCTACGAGCAGTTGATACCTACCGGCGACCAGATCTCTTATTTTATCTATCTGGAGGTGGACCCGGCAAACATAGATGTGAACATCCATCCGACAAAGACGGAGATCAAATTCGAGAACGAACCGGCGATCTGGCAGATCCTCTCGGCGGCTGTCAAAGAGTCATTGGGAAAATTCAATGCGGTACCTTCTATTGATTTTGATACGGAAGGGATGCCGGATATTCCGGCTTTTGAGCAGAGCCAGTCCATCGCGCCTCCCCAGGTGCAGGTAAACAGGGACTATAATCCTTTCCAGCCCTCTGCGTACCGTCGGCCCGAAGTAAACTGGGACGCGCTGTACAGCGGTATAGAAAAAGCCAGTAAGCTGAATCAGCCGGAACAGCCGGATGCCCGGCACCTTCATCCGGAGTTCCGTTTCCAGGAGGCTTCCGGCAAACAGGAACCTGTATCCATACAGGCTTCTTCACCGGAGATCGGGTCTGATAAGGGTACACAGCATTTGCAGTTTAAAGGAAAATACATCCTGACCTCGGTAAGGTCGGGCCTGATGCTGATCGACCAGCATCGCGCGCACGTAAGGGTACTGTTCGACAGGTACATGGCGCAGATCCGGGAAAAGCAGGGGATCTCCCAGGGGGTACTGTTTCCCGAGATCCTGCGACTTCCCCCTTCTGAGGCTGCCGTATTACAGGGTATCTCAGGCGAATTGGCCGCCATTGGTTTCGAACTGACCGATCTCGGAGGAGGGAGCTATGCTATCAACGGCATACCCTCCGGTATAGAAGGCCTGGATCCGGTGACTCTGATCGGTAGTATGATCCGTACGGCGATGGAAAAGGGTAGCGATGTGAAGGAAGAAGTTCAGCAATTCCTTGCGTTGACGCTGGCCAAAGCGGCTGCCATTGTATATGGGCAGGTGTTGAGTGACCGGGAAATGGCCAGTCTGGTGGATGATCTGTTTGCTTGCCAGACTCCCGGTTATACCCCTGACGGTAAGACGGTACTGGATACGATCCGTGACGAAGAGATAGAGAAAATGTTCAGATAAAAGAAATTTATTAGTTGAATAAACCAGACAAAGTCCGGTTGATCTGAATAGGTCGGCCGGACTTTTTTTGCCGGGATGACAGCTTCCCGACCGGGATTATCCTTGCTGCAGTAGCTTCCTGTTGATAATAATAAACTTTACTTTTGGCTTAAAAATACATTTTTTCAAAACCTTTTAGTCCGATAGGTGTTATTTAGTTAGTTTCAATCATAAAAAGGAATTTAATAACCACTTTAACGATTTTAAAAAGGTATATGAAAAAGATTCTACTGGTGCTGGCGTTGGCCAGCTTGACTTCTGTGGCGATGGCACAGACTTACTCGGGCTATGAGAATGCTACGGGTGACAGATACGAGGTATTTACCAATAGCTTCGGTAGCAACTGGTTCATCTCTGTAGGAGGTGGTGCTTCGGTACTTTTCGGAGATTATGATGTACAGGGCAAATTTGGTAAACGTATCAGTCCGACACTGAATGCTTCTTTAGGTAAATGGTTTACTCCGGGCCTGGGGTTGCGTATACAGTACAGTGGTCTGAAAGCTACTGGATTTACTTTCAATCGCCACAATCCGTATGTACGCGGGGGTGCGCAAAGCTCTGACAATACGAACACCAGTGCCACGATCTATAAGCACAGATCGAGTTACATGAACCTGCATGGAGACATCTTGTTCAATGTGAGTGCTATGTTAGGTGGATACGATGAAAATCGTGTATACGAGTTTATCCCTTATCTGGGTGCTGGTTGGGTACATAACTATTCCAAGCCTCAGACGAATATGATCTCTCTGAATGCGGGTATTATCCATAAGTTCCGTCTGGGCAGAGCCTGGGATCTGAATATTGAAATGTCTTTCATGGGTACAGAGGATAGATTTGACGGCGATACAGGCGGTAGCAAATGGAGAAGATACGACGGCGTTGCCAGTGTAACTGCCGGTCTGACTTACTATTTCACTCCGCGTGGTTTCCGCAAACCGGTTCCTGCCCGTCAGCTGATCTCAGAATCGGAACTGCGCGACCTGCGTGACCGTCTGAACAGACTTTCTGTGGAAAACCAGAACCTGCAAAATCAACTGGATGAATGTAACAGACGTCCGACTGTTGTGGAAAGACCTGCTGTTGTATCTGTGAATGCTCCCCGCGCCGTATTCTTCAAGATCAACTCGTCTACTATCTCTCCGCAGGGTATGCTTAACATTGAGTTCCTGACCAACGTATTGAAGAACAACCCGGATATGAAGGTGAAAGTAACAGGTTATGCTGACTCTCAGACCGGTAGTGCTCCTTACAACCAGAGCTTGAGTGAAAGACGTGCCGCTGCTGTGGTAGATGCGATGGTAAATCGCTTCGGTATCGATCGTAGCCGTATCAGTTCAGAAGGTGATGGTGGTGTAAATACTTACAACCCATACTACCTCAACCGTCAGGCTTACATCGAAGTAGTTCAGTAAATAAACTGATCCAAATAAAAAAATCCTGCAAACTCTCCGTTGCAGGATTTTTTTATGTCTGATCTGAATGAAAGGTCTTTGGAAAGACTGAAGAAAAGCAGGAGAACTTTTACCGGTTACGGAATCCCATGATCTCCCGTACTTCCCTCATCGTACGTGCCGCGCTTTCCTGTGCTTTTTCCGCGCCCATACGCGCTACCTGATCCAGCAGTTCTTTGTTAGCCGAATATTCCTGTATACGTTCAAGGATCGGAGCGTTGAACGCTGCAATATCCGCGGCCAGTTGTTTCTTCAGGTCTCCGTAACGGATGGAGCAATCGTTCCATTTCTCTTCAAAATAATCGTAAGTATCGGCCGCGGATACAATATGCAGGAACGAGAAGAGGTTCCGGATCACTTCCGGCTTCTCACTGTTGGGCTCGGTAGGACCTGAGTCTGTCACAGCTTTCATTACCTTCTTACGGATGGTTTCCGCATCGTCTTTCAGGTAGATGCAGTTGCCCTCCGATTTACCCATTTTTCCGCTACCGTCCAGACCGGGTATTTTCACCGCCTGCGCAGACAGGGAGAAAGAGGCCGGTTCCGGAAACAGATCCACTTCATACATCGAGTTGAAGCGACGCGCGAATTTGCGTGCCATCTCCATATTCTGTTCCTGGTCTTTGCCAACCGGTACTTTCACCGCCTTATGGATGATGATGTCTGCCGCCATCAAAGTAGGGTAGGTCAGCAGTCCCGCGTTCACATTGTCCGGTTGCTTGCGTGCTTTTTCTTTGAACGTAGTGGTACGTTCCAGTTCGCCTAAGTAGGCATTCATATTCAGATACAGGTACAATTCCAGTACCTCTTTCACATCGCTCTGTACATAGATCGTAGCTTTTTCCGGGTCTAAACCGCAGGCCAGATATTCTGCCAGAATGGTGCGCGCGCTCTGTACAATGTCTTCCGGCCTGGGGTTGGTGGTCAGAGAATGCCAGTCGGCTATAAAAAAATAGCAGTTGTATTCGTTCTGAAGTTGCAGAAAGCTCTTTACTGCTCCGAAATAATTTCCCAGATGCAGATTACCTGTGGGTCTGATCCCACTTACTACGGTTTCCATAATTTATCTGATAGACTTTTGTTTTTTATTGCGTACAAAATTACAAAAAAGATATGGAACGGAGGAGGTTATTGATTTAGGATTTACGGATTAGTTCCTTCGCCATGACACCTTATCCGGATATGTACATCCGGATATGTACGCCAGGGTAGGTTTACGATGCAGTGTACGCGGATCCGTGACAGGCCGGGATCATGAAGAAATGGATAAAAGATGTAGTAGCGGAAAGATCTTTCAGGATTGGAATGAGTATATCAACGAACGTTTTTGTGAGACCTGGCAACGGATATAGGCAAGAACAAACTACTTTTTGTGCTTGATTTATCAAAAAAACACCATCTTTGCATCCTGTATGAAAAAGTCCGACATGAACTACCTGAACAGGAGATATCCCTTTGTGAAACACTCTCTGAGATCACTGGGAATAATCAGCTTTTCTTTGTTTGTAATTGTACTTATCCTGCAACCATTTGGCTTTGATCAGTATGAAGGCAATAAGATCCTTATGGCCAGTGGTTTCGGTATCATCACCTTTTTGTCTCTGGATCTACAATTATATCATTAAGAGGCAATTAGAGAAAAGGATACGTAAATGGAAAGTGATTGATCAGATCATGTATATCCTGAGCCTTGTCCTCACCATCACCATCCTGAATTTTCTCTATTTTACCTATATCTTAAACCTTCATCGTTTCCATATAGATCTTTTGCTGTATGTGATCTATTATACCTTCGTGATCGGTCTTCTTCCGACGCTCTTTATGGTGATATTTGAATACAATCAATATCTCCGTGGGAAATTACATGCTGTAATGGGCCGGGAGACCCGGACCGAAAACAAGATATTGACTTTTCCGACGCATCTGGTAAAGGAAAAAGAGTTTACCATAGAATTGAATGATTTTTTATATGCTGAAGTAGACAGGAACAAGGTGATCATCCATTTTATAAAGGAAGGAAGGGCAGAGTCTAAAACATTCAGATCTTCCCTTTCATCCATCTTGGAGATTCTGGATCATCCGAACATTTTCCGGTGCCACCGCTCTTTTGTGGTGAACCTGAATCGCATCGAAAGTGCCCGTGGCAACTCCAATGGTTATCAGTTGAACCTGATCAACTATTCTGGAAGCATTCCGGTCTCCCGTTCCTATGTGGAAGAGTTCCGGAATATTATTCACTGACCGGATCTCTATAATACCAAAGAAAGATCCAGGTGGCAACACATATTCCCAGCATAGTAAGTACGGGCAGAGTGAGTTTGAGATTGCTTATGATATTGAACAGGGCGTGAAAACACGTACACATGGCTAAAGACCTTGTAGATATAGCTATTTTACCAATTCCCCAGGAGCCGAAAAGCAACAGCAGGAAGAAGATCAGATTTTCCATACTGAGAGAGAAGTCGAGATGCCATACAAACCAGGCAACAGTGATAATCCCGATTCTGTATAACGGGTGCAAATAAATTAATTCAGATTGCAGATATCCCCGCCATCCGTATTCCTCAAAATATGCATAGGCCAAACAGGTGATCACTACTTTCGTAGTCACAAAACCACCATTTCCCCCGATGAGATCGTATACCAGGAAAAGGAAAACCGGGAGCAACAGAGAGATTTTTGAATTCTTTATGGAGTCTCCAAAGAAAGTATAACAACTCTTCCTGTTTAAAAAATAGATACAAAAGATCCCACCGATAAAGGGCCCGCACCCTGTTAATACCAGGTATACTAAGCTTTGTCTGTTTAGCAACGAATGCTCCGGCTGGTACACGGTAAGGTAATATCGGAAAAAGAGGGCTATACCATAAAAAAGACTAATTGCGATCCATTTGTTTCTTGTTTTCATAATTTCTATTCTCCTTATTTTTTGTTATTAATCTTTTGTTTTGTATCCGGTGATAAAGGTTGTTCCTGGTTGGGTAGACTTTCCCCATAAAATAGATTTATCCACTTCTCTTTCTTATCCCGGGCTACATGGGTAAAAAGCATGTATGTACTTTCCATCACTTTTGTTTGTAATCCGAATGCAATAGTAGATGCGAAAAGTGACGTGGCCAAATTTCTGTGACATATAACTAAAATGAGGGATAATTGTCTATCCCCTCTATCCGGATGGTGCGTTTTATGGGATGAAATACAAATAGGAACGGTTAGCTGGATAAAGGGGACATACGCCTGTGAGCACCCCGCGGGTTTGTGCCTACATGGCGAAAAGAAAACGATCACCAACCAGGGGTAAGCGCAAATCCTGGGAAAAGCAGGCGGCAGACATTTCCAGTAAGAACAAGGAACATTTGTTGTTCTTTATCGGAGACATTTTGTATGTTTGCACTATAAGTTATGAAAGCGGACATCCGAACATTCGATTTTAAAACTTTGCCCATAGAGATAGAGGTGAAGGATATAAAGTTTGTCAAGGAATTGCCCAAACTTCTTGGACAACCCCACAAGGCCGCGTTTTATCAGATCCTATGGCTTACCGCGGGAAAAGCTACCTTCCGGATTGACTTCCGTGAGATTTCAGTCAATGCCAATGAAGCTCTGCTCATCGGTGCCGGGCAAGTCTGCGAGTTTGATGTGGTGTCCGAATATGCGGGGCGGTTGATCTTATTCACCGGCGATTTCTTTACTGTGACCGAACTTGATGCCAATTTTCTACATACCTCCGAAGTATTGAACCCCCTTCATCTCAATCAAACGGTTCCGGTCTGTCCGGAGTTCGCCGGCAACCTTATTACTTTGTTGGAGGGAGAACTCAGACAACCTTCCGATGCTTTTCAACCGGGAATTGCCCAAAGCTACCTGCGGGTCATTCTGCTCGAAACAGAAAGGCGACTAACCGCGTCTTATCCGCCCGTTGTCAATCAGGTGGTACGGAAATTCTATCATGCGGTTGAACAACATTTTAAAGAAAACAGAAATACGGCATATTATGTCCGGCTCCTGGGAGTAAACGAAAAAGCTTTATCTAAAGAGGTAAAGACACTTACCGGAAGCACACCGAAGGTCTATATAGATTCACGCGTCATCCTTGAAGCCAAACGTTTATTGTCCTACAGCAACCTGTCTGCCAAGGAGATCGGCTTTGTATTGGGGTTTGACGAACCGACCAATTTCAGTAAGTATTTCCGCAAGCATACAGGGATAACACCCGTTCAGTTCCGGGACTCCGCGAAGAAATAGTCGGTAAGCGGAGATTTACCACAATACGCCACTGATGTATAATCGCTGCCTTTGCATAAGGCTGTACTTTTGCATGGTTATTCATATCTATTCATTAAAAAGTACAGCAATGAAAAAGATCGTTTTGATAGGAGCAAGCGGATTTGTAGGTTCCGCTATCCTGAATGAAGCCTTGAACAGGGGTATCAAAGTAACGGCAGTAGTCCGTAACCCCGAACGTATGAAGATCTCAGACGAAAACCTTACCGTCGTTAAGGCGGATGTGTCCGACGCCGGTAAAGTCGCCGAAATCTCAAAGGGTGCCGATGCCGTGATCAGCGCGTTCAATCCGGGATGGACAAATCCGGATATTTACCAAGAAACCCTGAACGTGTATCCCCTGATTCTTGAGGAAGTGAAGAGAGCAGGTGTGGAGCGGTTACTTATCGTCGGCGGCGCGGGAACGTTATTTGTCGCTCCCGGCCTTCGTGTGGTCGATTCGGGTGCTATTCCTGCCGAAATCATGGGCGGAGTAAAATCGCTCGGTGAGTTCTACCTGAATACCCTTATCAACGAAAAAGAGATCGACTGGGTGTTCTTCTCTCCGGCAGGTAGCCTTGAGCCGGGCGTGCGCACAGGAAACTACCGTTTGGGTAAAGATGACCTGATAACGAACGATGCAGGTGAAAGCAGGATCTCAGTTCAGGATTACGCCAAAGCCATGATAGATGAACTGGAAACTCCGGTTCACCACCAGGAACGTTTCACCATTGGTTACTGATCGACAGGGATGAGGAACATCATCAGCGTGTTAGCTGTGTGTGGTACCCATTTCTTAGACTTGACAGACAGGAAGAGGCGGAATCGCACCTTCCTGTTGAAAGACTCTGTGTCACCCGGGGGGAGCATGTTCATCCTGTGATGGAAAAGTCAGTTCATTCCGGCAAAAAGTTTCCGAACACTTTGTTATCTCTGAAATATGTCGTTACTTTGCACAAATTTGTGGTAAAGATGAATCACTGGCAGATCAGAGACAAGCGTTACAGGCATCCGGATGTTTTTCATCCGGAGACGGGCTATCTTCTCTCATTTCACCAGAAAGCATATTTATTTTTTGGTTAATGCGTTAGTCCTTTCGGGACAACGCATTTTTTGTCGTATATCTACGCAAATCGAAAACAATATAACAACAACAGAAGAGATGGAAAAGGAAGTAAAGAAAGTCCTTGTCTTGGGCTCAGGCGCGCTTAAGATCGGACAGGCGGGAGAGTTTGACTATTCCGGTTCGCAGGCGCTGAAGGCGCTGAAAGAAGAAGGGATCAGTTCGGTATTGGTCAACCCCAATATCGCTACCATCCAGACCTCCGAAGGGATAGCCGATACGGTCTATTTCCTTCCGGTAACTCCCTATTTTGTAGAGGAGATCATCCGGAAAGAACGTCCCGATGGTATGCTGCTGGCCTTTGGCGGACAGACCGCTCTGAACTGTGGTACGGAGCTCTATACCACAGGGGTACTGGAAAAATACGGTGTACAGGTGCTGGGTACCTCGGTAGAGGCCATTATGTATACCGAAGACCGCGACCTGTTTGTAAAGAAGCTGGATGAGATTCACATGAAGACTCCCGTCAGCCAGGCAGTAGAGAACATGGAAGAGGCACTGGCTGCCGCCGAACGGATCGGTTTCCCGGTGATGGTGCGTTCCGCTTACGCGCTCGGAGGATTGGGAAGCGGTATCTGTGCCAACCGGGAAGAATTTGTTAGACTGGCGGAAAGTTCTTTCGCTTTCTCCAGACAGATCCTCGTAGAAGAGTCTCTGAAAGGTTGGAAAGAGATAGAGTTCGAAGTGATCCGCGATGCCAATGACCACTGCTTCACGGTAGCCAGCATGGAAAATTTTGACCCGCTGGGTATTCATACCGGTGAGTCTATCGTGGTGGCTCCTACCTGCTCCTTAGATGAAACGGAACTGAAAATGCTGCAGGCACTCTCTGTGAAATGTATCCGTCACCTCGGTATCGTAGGAGAATGTAACATCCAGTACGCCTTTAATTCCGAAACAGACGATTACCGTGTCATTGAGGTGAACGCCCGTCTGAGCCGTTCTTCCGCCCTGGCCTCCAAAGCGACCGGATATCCGCTGGCGTTTGTCGCTGCCAAGCTGGCACTCGGTTATACCTTAGACCAGATCGGAGAAATGGGAACGCCCAACTCGGCCTACGTGGCTCCGCAGCTCGATTATCTGATCTGCAAGATCCCCCGGTGGGACCTTACCAAGTTTGCAGGCGTATCCCGTGAGATCGGTTCCAGCATGAAGTCTGTCGGGGAGATCATGTCTATCGGACGTTCGTTCGAAGAGATCATTCAGAAAGGGTTGCGTATGATCGGGCAGGGGATGCACGGTTTTGTAGCCAACGGAGAGATGGACTTTGAAGATCTGGACAATGAACTGGCCAACCCTACCGACCTGCGTGTCTTTGCCATTGCCGAAGCACTCGAAAAGGGATACAGCATCGACCGTATTTACGAACTCACGAAGATAGATCCCTGGTTCTTAGGCAAGCTGAAAAACATTGTAGATTATAAAGAGAAACTGTCCGGCTACGCTACCGTTGAAGAGATACCCGCCGGGGTACTGCGTGAAGCGAAAGTCCTGGGATTCTCCGATTTCCAGATTGCCCGTATCGTTCTCAATCCGACCGGGAACATGGAGAGTGAGAACCTGAAAGTCCGCGCCCGCCGGAAGGAACTGGGCATTCTGCCCGCCGTGAAGCGCATCCATACAGTGGCCTCCGAACATCCCGATCTGACCAATTATCTTTATATGACCTACGCTGTACAAGGCTATGATGTCAATTACTATAAGAACGAAAAATCGGTAGTGGTACTGGGTTCGGGAGCCTATCGCATCGGTAGTTCCGTAGAGTTCGACTGGTGTTCGGTGAATGCCGTACAGACCGCGCGTAAGCTGGGATACAAGTCTATTATGATCAACTACAATCCGGAGACCGTGTCTACGGACTACGATATGTGCGATCGGCTTTACTTTGACGAACTCTCTTTCGAACGTGTGCTGGATGTCATTGATCTGGAGCAGCCCCGCGGCGTGATCGTGTCTGTGGGCGGACAGATCCCGAACAACCTGGCCATGAAACTTTACCGCCAGGCGGTTCCTGTGTTGGGTACCTCTCCCATTTCTATCGACCGGGCCGAGAACCGCAATAAATTCTCTGCCATGCTCGACCAGCTGGGTATCGACCAGCCGGCGTGACAGGAACTTACCAGCCTGAGCGATGTGAAGTCTTTCGTAAACAAAGTAGGCTATCCGGTATTGGTACGTCCTTCGTATGTGCTTTCCGGCGCGGCGATGAATGTATGCTACGACGAAGAAGAATTGGAAAACTTCCTGCAGATGGCAGCGGATGTATCCAAAGAGCATCCGGTGGTGGTATCGCAGTTCCTCCAGAATACCAAAGAGATCGAGTTCGACGCGGTAGCCCGGAACGGAGAAGTGGTAGAATATGCCATTTCCGAACATGTCGAGTTTGCCGGGGTACACTCCGGAGACGCGACGCTGGTGTTCCCGGCGCAGAAGATATACTTCGCCACTGCCCGCCGGATCAAGAAGATCAGCCGGCAGATCGCGAAAGAACTCAATATCTCCGGGCCCTTCAACATCCAGTTCCTGGCCCGTAACAATGAGGTGAAGGTGATCGAGTGCAACCTGCGTGCTTCACGTAGTTTCCCGTTTGTCTCTAAAGTGCTGAAACGTAATTTTATTGAGACAGCCACCCGTATCATGCTGGATGCTCCTTACTCCCGTCCCGACAAATCGGCTTTCGATATAGACTGGATCGGGGTGAAGGCTTCGCAATTCTCCTTCTCCCGTTTGCACAAGGCAGACCCTGTGCTCGGTGTAGATATGTCTTCTACCGGTGAGGTAGGATGTCTGGGCGACGACTATCCGGAGGCACTGCTCAACGCTATGATCGCTACCGGATTTAAAATACCGGAGAAAGGGGTGATGTTCTCTTCCGGAGCCATGAAATCAAAGGTAGATCTGCTGGAAGCCAGCAGGCTGTTGCACAAAAAAGGATACAAGATCTATGCCACTGCCGGTACGGCCGCTTTCCTGAATGCGCATGGTGTAGCTACGGAACCTGTGTTCTGGCCCGACGAACGTCCGGGAGCAGAGAATAATGTGATGCGTATGATCGCGGATCATAAGCTCGACCTGATCGTTAATATTCCCAAGAATCATACCAAACGCGAACTCACCAATGGCTATCAGATCCGTCGCGGCGCGATCGACCACAACATTCCGTTGATCACCAATGCCCGCCTGGCCAGCGCGTTCATCGAAGCGTTCTGTGAACTGGATATGAAGGACATTCAGATCAAGAGCTGGCAGGAATATAAATAGAAGGATATGCCTGTAAGGAGAGGTTGTCTGATTTCAGACAGCCTCTTCTTTTTGTCTACCTACCTAT